>Ga0224506_10000801_pt1 | contig 24605 bp, 22 predicted proteins | sample SF_Jan12_sed_USG_2_FD_169108 | JGI IMG/M metagenome (GOLD analysis project Ga0224506, IMG submission 169108) | Sediment microbial communities from San Francisco Bay, California, United States - SF_Jan12_sed_USGS_8_1 | ecosystem: Environmental > Aquatic > Marine > Sediment | place: USA... | reverse complement strand
ATCGCCACAGATATATTGAGAGCGAAGCGAGTTTTTAACATCAAGCAAGAAGGTGCAAAAGCGGAGAGAAATCGTTGCTTGGTAATACGCTTGTTGCGTAAAATATTTCAAGAAAATAAGTAATACAAGTATTGGCTAATTTGTATTCAGATTTGCCCATATAAAAAAGAAAATAGTTTTAGAAATAGACATGTTTGTATGAAGTTTCTCATAATGATCCATTGATGGCCAAGATCTGATCCCTTATCAAAAACAGCAATCCCTTTTCAAAGGGAATAGGGACTACTGTTTGTTTGGTTCTTGTGTGATTAGTTGACACCGTAAGCTTGATTCCAATTGGTGACAAACTCAAAGTCTATGCCTGGTGCTACCCAGTGAGCGAGTTCGGGGCGTCTTCGCGGAACCAGATAAAAATGACTGACAGCAACATGTTTAATCCATACAACTTTTTGAGGATGAGGCTCGCCATTGTCAACACGCACAATACGATGGTAGTGGGTGTAGCCCTTGGCGTAGTATTTCGCCGCTTTAAGCTCATTCCAGGAATCAATGCGTGCCTCCAAAATATAAAGCAGTGCACCATCCGCTTGATCAGGTGACCAGCCATTGGCTTCACCAAACGGTCCGGTGTTATGAATTTTTCCGATGAGTCTATTTCCAAATTGAACCCAGCTATGGCCAGGTGAATCCTGTTCGCCATTTGCACCGTCGGCGGGTCCTCGAAAGTAATACAGTTCATCTTCGATGTTTAATTTAATGCCGTGAATAAATGTGTTGTCATTGTAGTCAAGATGATCACGCTTATCCGCAAATGCCGGATTTACTACCGTCCACAAAAATAGGAATGTAAGTATCGATACAGTTTTGAAGGTCATAGTTTGCTTCCTCTGATATATGAGTGCTAGAAGCCTATGGGTTTTGCAGGAAATTGTTATTGATTTATTATGACGATTTTCTGAAGTTTTTCTATCATGCGCTGAATTCGGCCTTAGTTGATTATAAATAGCAATGAATCGTATATTCTCAGTTTCGTATTAGTCAAATTTTTTGGTCATGACGGAAATGGAAATTCTAGTTGTTTACAAGATAAATGAAAGTCTATGGCGTATGATGGAGGAGTCTGACAGTTATGTTTCTCGATAGTGTTGGATGCGTGTGAAGAATCATATGGGCTAGTTCTGAATTGTAAGGCCTTTGTTGCAAGTGCTGGCGATAACAGTTGTGGTGTTGAGTAGCCTAATTATGGCTTAGACGGCTAAAAGCTTTATCATTTTTCGATTTTGCTAATTTTAAATTCACAAGGTCTAAAAATCCAGAGAAAACCTGCCTTGCTCTGAGAGGTGTTTTGAGTCTAACTGTTTGAATTGTTGCCCATAAAAAACTCCATAACAAAATAATAAAGCGTCTTTTATTAAGCTGAACTTAAAGAACGGGTTGATCAAATAACGCTAGCCTCACTCAATCAATATCACCCTAAACAGCATTGAAAATTTTATTATGTATGCTATCGCATTAACTCAGCCATTCTAGATAGCATCATTGTCAATGACATTGACTCTTTTTGTATTTGTAGCTATCACAGATGATTGCTACGTCTAAAAAGGGATGGGTGAACTAGTAAATTTCAAAAAAAGTATCATATTGTTAACTTAAGTAAACATTGTTAAAGCAGTCGATGTATATAGCGATATCCAATACATGTTTCACAAACAATCTACAAATGCCTTATTTAAGTTGTTAAAACAATATCTAGTCATCGCTGGATTGGTTTGCACTGCGTTTACGTTTGTTTCTAATCCTATTAATGCTCAAGAAAAGACAGAGCTGATCCTAGCTAGAGCGCCACAAAGTTCGCCATTGGTTTTATACCAGCAATGGACTCCCTTTGTTGAGTCTCTTTCCAAAACAACCAATATCAAGATTACACTTAAAGTCTATAAAAATAGAAGTCAGTTCGAAAATGCCTTGTTGGCAGGTGAGATGGACTTGTTGTTTTGCAATCCCTATTACTATCACCTCGCGCATGAAAAACACGGTTATATATCACTTGTTCGAAATAACCGTAAAGGCTTAGAAGGCATTCTTTTAGTTAGGGCCGACAGCGAAGTGAGGAATATTTCCCAACTCAATGACAAGGTCATCGCTTTTCCGTCGCCAAATGCTTTTGCGGCATCCCTGTATTTGCGTGCGTATTTAGTTGAGGTCGAAGGCATAAACTTCGAACCGTTTTATGTTGGGACTCACGACAATGTCTATCGTCAGATTAGTAGTGGGCAAGTAATCGCGGGTGGTGGCATCGTGCGAACGCTTAATTTCCAGCCTGACGATTTGAGGCAAAGACTAAAAATTATTTATCGTACTGAACTGCTTGCGTCTCATCCCTTGAGCACAAGTCCGCTGGTTTCAGAGAGGCAAAGAGAAGCGATTCTCAGCGCAATTTTTCAACTAAGCAGAACCGATGAAGGAAAAGCGTTGCTGAAAACAATAAAACTTTCGAATCCTATTGGGGCAAACCACGACCTAGACTACGCACCTCTAGGAAAAATGAACATATCAAAATACGCATCTATTGGTAAAGATTAGCGCTGAGTCATGATGAGAAACTATAGTAGTTTAAAATGAAAATACAAAAAGTTAGATTTTATCATCATCTCGGGTTTCAAATTGCATTTGTATTTGGCTGTTGCATGAGCATAATGGCCATCATTATCTCGTGGGCATCTTATGCAGAACGGTTTAACTCGCTTGCGGAGCATCTTGAGGCGGAAGGAAAAGAAACTGCGAGTTTAATTGCTGTCGACGCGGCTACACATATATTGGTCGGCGATATTGCGTCAATTGAGCACAATCTGCTGAATTTTGCTTCGGATGTGGACATTAATGATATTGTTGTGGTCGATGAGCAAGGAAATACCCTTAGCAAAGTGTCTCGTGATGGAGAAGGTTTGATTAAGGTTCAATTTGAATCGCAGCAGTTTGAACTGCCCAAAGAAATAGAACTAAAGTATCAACGCACAAAAAACGAGTTGCAGGTTTGGAGCCCGATAGGATTGGAGTCCTCGTTGGGTTGGGTCAAAATTAGTTATAGTCTTTCACGTCAGAAAGCCGCCTATATCAGTGCTGTTAGAAACAGTTTTGTCAGTAGTTTGCTTGCATTTGTCATCAGTGGACTGATTTTATTGCTCGTGCTAAATCCACGTTTAAAAGTGTTAAGTCAAATCGCTTCAAAAGCTGATCAGATGGGAAAATCGAACAAACGGCTTGTTGACTATTCTCAATATAGTTATGAGATATCTCAGCTGTGTGATGCTATTAACACTGCGTCGCAAAATATGTATTCACAGCATGAAAAGAATAAAAGCGATCAGAAATTCATAGAGCTGCTTTTAAACTCAGCGCCCGTGGCCATTGTTGGAGTGGATCATTCAGGAACGTGCTTGTTTCATAATCCTAGATTTCTTCAACTATGTTTTTATAATGAACAAGTCAATCTAATTGGCACTCAAATCCTTGACGAAATTTTTCCGCTAGAAAGTTCACCTAATAGTCATTCAAATATTCAACTTGAGTTGGAAGATGTTATGCGAGAAGGTACAGCCATTCATATCGAAAGCGAATATTTTCGACAGGACAATTCTTTGTCTTTGTGCGAAGTTTGGGCGCACCCTATAAAAAACGAATCTTCAATTTTTGGCGCAGTCTTGTCCTTTGTAGATATTAAACAGCGAGTTGCGTTGTCAGAACAAGCCAAGAAACTTCAAGATCAATTACAACACGCCCAAAAAATGGAAGCCATTGGGCAACTTACAGGTGGGATCGCTCATGATTTTAATAACATTTTAGCAGCAATTTCAGGTTACACCTTATTGCTTGCTAGTAGAGTTCAGTCTTACGACGATAAAAAACTAAAAACTTATTTAGATGAAATTTCTGTTAGTTCAGATCGAGCTGCACAACTAGTTAAGAAAATGCTGGCATTCGGAAGAAAAAGCAAAGGTGACTTTAAACGAATTGAGTTATCGTCGATTTTAACTGAAGTGGAATCAATGTTAAGCCCGATTTTACCGTCAAGCATAGACTTTCAAACGAAAATTGCCACTGAATCAGCACAAATTCTTGCGGATCCAATCCAGCTACAGCAAATTCTTACTAATCTATGCATTAATGCTAAAGATGCAATTGCAGGAAGTGGGTGTATAAACGTCAATATGGCTCTCAATGAAAAAATAAGCGGTCGCTGTAGTTCTTGTGGTGAAGATGTGTCAGGCATTTTCCATACGATATCTGTTAATGATAATGGTGAGGGAATTGATGCAAATCAAATCAACCGTGTTTTTGAGCCATTCTTCACAACCAAAGATATTGGAAAAGGTTCCGGCATGGGTTTATCTATGGTTCATGGGCTTGTTCATGAAAATAATGGGCATATCGTGGCTACCTCAGAGCTAGGTCAAGGAGCAGAATTCAAACTATTACTACCTATTCAAGCTTACCCTGAGAATCATCAAACTAAAGTTGAAGTTCAGAACCTTTTGTTGCAAGAACAAGTTTACACTCATTTTGACAAACCGGCTAAAATCCTAATTGTTGATGATAATAAGTCTGTTGCCAATTTTCTATGTGAACTCTTTGTTGGCGCTGGCTATAATGCAACCGCGTCCACGAATAGCCTAGATGCTTTTGAGCATTTTTCAAAGAATCCCGAAATGTTTGACTTGATTATCACCGACCAAACAATGCCTAATTTATCGGGTTTTGAATTGGCGAGACTAATATTGAAAATCAAACCGAATCTGCCCATTGTTCTTTGCACTGGTTATAGTGAGCATATCGACAAGGAAACCGCTTTAGCACTTGGTATAAGAAGTTACCACAATAAGCCGATTAATCCTTCGCTGCTTTTTAATACCGTCAATGAATTACTGAACTCAGCCGCATGATTCACTACGAATTCAATTCTCCAAACATTGCGAGAAAACAAAATTTGACGATCTTTCTATGTAATTCCATGCTCATCAGTTTTTTCGTGCGTTGTTGGTTTTTGTATGGCCTAGAATTTAGAAAAGTCGAGTACTCTATCGATAGGTATATGGTCGCCCTCATCTTTCCCATGATAAATTTCTTGAACGATTCCGTGTTCATCGACCAATAACGATAATGGCATAATAAGTAGTCGTGAGGAAATCTCACGTGGAATATTGCCTGATAGCACCGATTTGAATAAGCTTGGCAAGCGAAACAGCATCCCCTTAACCATGCCGATAAGTGATTTTTTAACACCGAACATTTCATAATATTTGTGATCATAGTCTGCCAGAATTGGAAATCCAGCCATATGTTTATTCGCATGTTTTTTCAAGTGTTCAAGCTCAGATTCAAATATTGCTACTATTTGAAATTTGTCGCCTAACTCATCTTTTGCCCGTAAGAGTTGCGATACGCGCAAATTGCAGAAAGGACAGGTCGCAAATCGAAAAAAAGTTACTAGAACTCTTTTACCCTTAAGTGAGCGTGAATCGAATTCTGAGCCATCGATGGCTGGCAATATAATTTGAGGTAGGGTCTGTCCTATATTCATTAATTACTCCTAGACTAACAGTGGGATCACAAGCTTTAATGTTTGGTGTTCACGATTGAGTGACTGAGCCAATGCCTATAGGCGCATAAGTTCTGCATTTGTTACAGATTAACTTGTTTCTATAGACGGTATTTGAAGGGGATAAAGTAGACAATGAGTTTTTCTGGCCCGGAATCTGAAAGATTAAATATGGGTGATCGGCCACAAGGATGTATTTAAGTTTCTGTCATGTTTCAAGCATTTAAACTATTAATACCAGCTATTGTTCCTTCCTGGCGATTTTTTGATTATATATCAGCATCACCAAGAGTGTACTATGTGTTGTTGGACGAGCAGTACAAGCCTTTGAGTGACTGGACACTATTTCGACCACACCCTGTGCGTCTAGGTTTCTTACAAATGCTGCAACGTATGGTATGGAATCCGTATTGGAATGAAAGTCTGTTTGTGGTTAGTTGTACGGAGCGTTTATTGGACTATCCGACGCAGCATAGTGAAAAACAAATAATAAAACGTATCATCTACGATCTTTGCAGCATTAGAGACGCGGCAAAATCCACAGCCAGCGCAAGTCATGTGCAGTTTCGCATTGATTTGGTACAGCGAGTGAATGGCGAGTTGCGGCAAACAGTTGCTTATACCGCCAATTTACAAAAGCTGACATGAGCCTATTGGTTGTCGAATTTGAAACAGCGCTGCGTTGGACTGAGATTTTATTGGGTTTTGCATTCGCACAGCAAAGTCTTGAGCACTTAACTCGTTTTAGCATTGAGCGTTTAATATTTTTTCCCCGTCTTGTTCTCTCGTTATTGCTGATCTTCGGTTGGCAAACACCTTGGGTATTGCTGGCCCTATTCGTACTCGCGTTGGTCATGTTGAAATGTTTTCAAGGGCCGTATAATGGTGGCGCAGATCGTATGGGTTTATTGATCCTTTGTTGTTGTTGTCTGGTGCAGCTAGCGCCAACACAGGCATGGAAAGAAATTGCCATCGGCTATTTGTCTTTACAGCTCACGCTGTCCTACTTTATTTCTGGTTGGGTCAAAGTGGTTAATCACGAATGGCGTAGCGGTCAGGCTTTGTGTGATGTTTTTCAGTTTTCTACTTACCCAGTGAGTGAAAACCTTCGGTTATTGCACTTGTCACCCCGACTATTATTTTTTGCCTCCTGGTTCGCCATGGGTTTGGAGTTATTGTTTCCGCTGGCGTTGTTTAGTCAAATTGGACTGCTGATCGCACTTACTATTACCGCTGTATTTCATTTCTCTAATGCTTGCTTCTTTGGGTTGAACCGTTTTTTCTGGATTTGGATAAGTGCCTATCCCTCGTTGCTTTGGTTCCAACAACGGGTGTTTGTTGAATTTTGATAAGGACGATCTTGATAAGAGTTAAGTAACAAAAAATTAATCGGTTCTGAGTTCTAGGTTCAAGTTAAAATTTGAAATTGCTCCTACGCACTTGCCTTTGTTGGCGGTACGTAGGAGCTGATTCACTCGCAATGCTTAACAAAGTCTGCTTTCTGCTCGAAACGCTGGATTGTGATTAAACTGCCTTAAATAGCGAAACACTAGCAAATGCCCGAAGAAAGCTGAGCAGACTAAAACACCCGGCAGTAAAATAAAAGGTGAATAGGTGACCCAAACATTTGCTGGATCAGTGTTGAGGACTTGCAATGGGTGTGGCATCGAAAGTATTGCAACAACGACGACGTTTGTAAGTAAGGCCATCGCAAGCACATTCCACAGCAAAAGAATTTTCGCAGAAATGACTCGACGAAATAAAAACAAGGCAAGCACAATGGCAGAAAGGCCGGATATAATATCGAAATTTCTACCAAAGTATGTCATTTCCATGGGCGCTAAGCCCGCATTTGCGGCTTGGTGAATGAGTAATTCCACGGGAATACGAAAGGCTTGGAAGCCTACCAGCAAATAAATCGGCAGTGTGCGAACCAGTTGCAGACCAATCTGTGACATAACAATGATTGAGCTGATTACCAACAGTGCAATAAAAAATCGTAGACCATACGGTGGGAATACTTCAAAGGTATGAATCCAATCGCTATGGCTTAGTGTGATTAATACAGCAGTCCAACCAAGTAGGAATAGCGTCGTTTTGGCTGCAACCGTACGGTTAAACGTGGCCTGAGGTTTTGATTAACTGCGCGCCACAGCCCAAATCCACCAAATACATACGATGGCACTTAAAATAATAAAACCCGCTTGCAGGATGAAGCTAGGTGTTGCAGGTAAGTCCATTATTATCGCTCCTTTGATATTATTAAATATTAGTATATACTATCATTTATTAATATCAAATCTAAGATGCAGGATTCAGCGGTGAGTGAGAGAAAACGTCATTATCATCAATTCTGTAGTGTTGCGCGTGCCTTGGATGTTGTGGGAGAGCGCTGGAGCTTGTTGATTATTAGAGAATTACTGCTAGGTCCGCGACGTTATTCGGATTTATTGGCGCGGCTTAAAGGAATTACGCCCAATCTTCTGGCGAAGCGCCTTGCGGACATGGAATGTCATGATTTAATAACAAAGCAGCAACATAGTAGTATTGGCTCAACTCATGTTTATGAACTTAGCGAGGTGGGACGGGAACTGGAACCGGTAGTTTTGTCGCTGGGTCGATTTGGAATTCGTTATATGTTATCTGGGCCAAAAGACGATGATTTAATGGATATTGGTTGGGGTTTACTGGTATTGAAGCTGAGGTATCAAGGTCAGAAAAGCGGAACCATCACTTTACTATTGGATGGCGATGCTGATGCAGTAATTCAATGCTACCAAGTGAAATTTTCTCCCAGCTATGTTGATATCCGCCATGGCCAACACTGGGCGAGTGACGTTGTGGTGAGCCTAAGTGTGCTAGATTACCGCCGCTTAGCATTCCAGGGTGCTTCATTAGCAGAATTAAATGCAAAGAATAAAATTAAGGTGGAAGGTCAACAAAAAAAGTGGCTTCATTTTCTTGTAAGTTTTGGTTTTGAGCTGGAATAATGTTTGCCCAAGTGCCGTCAGGCCAAGGTAGACATTTTGTGTTTAAAGGCTGTGTGGGCTTATAAAATAAAATATAAAATCGTAAAATAAACCGGTAGGAAAATCGCAAGTTTTTTAATGCTACCCCAGGTAAGTTCGCCATCAATATTATGTGCTTGAACCATGATTTGGGTCATTTGTCCATTTTCATCCTCAAACATAGCGTCTTTTATTAAATAACCCTGTTTAAGTTTTTCATCAATTAGGTGGTTGAGCGCTTCAACGGAATCGGCGGTGAGTTCAATGCGGTAATCCATGATGAGTATCCAAATTTATTTTACCTGAAGTTTAACAGAGTTAGCCTAAGTTTGGCCTTATATTTTTGTAGGGAGAGGTATAACATATTCAGTTTTATGCTTGAGCAAGCTATAATTGCGCGCTCAATATTAGTCTAAGGATACCTCATGCCTAAAGCCAGTGATTTAAAAAAAGGTGAAGTGATTGCCATTGATGGTAATCGTTATGTGGTCAAAGATATTCAAGTGAAATCGCCATCGTCACGCAGTGGCAACACGCTTTATAAGGTCGCGTTTCGTAATGCGGTCACTAAACAAAAATTTGAACAAACTTATAAAGGTGATGAGATGCTGGAAGCGGTGGATTTTTCCAAGCGGCCGGTGCAGCTATTGTTCCAAGATGCCGACACCTGCACCTTTATGGATGGTGAAACTTATGAGCAATTTGTGGTGGATAAATCATTGGTTGCCGATGAATTGCATTATATATTTGACGGCATGGAAGGAATCTATGCCTTAATTGCCGACGAACAATTACTCGGTGTAGAAGCACCGGCGACGGTCGAGCTTGATGTGGTGGATACTGCGCCTGGAATCAAAGGTGCGTCTGCATCTGCACGCACCAAACCGGCTACATTAAGTACCGGTTTGGTGGTGCAAGTGCCGGAGTATCTAGAGCCAGGCGAGCGGGTGAAAATTAATACTCAAACCGGCAAGTTTGTCTCTCGTGCCTAACAAACTCGTATGGGCAGCAAGCACTGCCCATATCACGAGTATCAATAGCGACAGCTATTTCCATAATTAGTGTGACATTCAAAAACTCTGCATTTCAATGTCTTTAATAATCATGATTATGACGAAGTTTGGCTCCAATTTTGAAGTCGATTGTCCGATATAGTGTAACTATTCACGCATAGGTTATGGCTGACGTTTGAAAAAAATTGTATGTAATATTTTATTGATTTATCTGGGGCTGAGCGTGCTTGTGGGCAGCCTGAATGCGGCTAGTCGCAAACAACACATCCCGGCAAGTCCTTATCATGCACAACAACTTTTAGTTAAATTAAAGCCTAACTTATCAATGACACAAAAAGCGAGTTTAGCAGAATTGCAGCGTTTTTATGTGCCGTATGCTTTAGGTGAACATTCCGCTTGGCAACTCATCAAACTTAAATCGGGTGCATCGCTACATCAAGTCAAAGTTGCGCTTGAAACGAATCCTGCGGTGGAAAAAGTTGAATACAATATGCTTTACCGCGCTCAACAAACATTTAACGACAATCTGTTTTCACGCCAATGGGCTTTGAATAATACGGCTCAGGAAATTAATGCGGGCATTGCTGGCACTCATGACGTCGATATCAATGCAGCCGAGGCCTGGGATTTAACGTATCAATCACACGAAGTTGTCGTCGCTGTTTTGGATTCGGGTACGGATTATAATCATGAAGATTTGCTAAATCGTTTGTGGCAAAACCCCGGTGAGACTGCTGCCGATGCTATTGACAATGACGGTAATGGTTTAGTTGATGACGTTTATGGTTATGACTTTTTAAATGGTGATGCCGACGTGATGGATGATAATGGTCATGGCACACATGTGGCTGGAATCATTGCCGCTGAAGCCAATAATGCTAAAGGGGTCGCCGGTGTTGTTGGCACAGTAAACAATATAAAAATATTAACTTGCAAAGTTGGTGATAATACGGGGACGATTGATCTGGCCTCGGTGTTACTTTGTATGGACTATTTATATGAATTAAAAACGCGCACCACAAATCCAGTCAATATTGTATTAAGCAACAATTCCTGGGGCGGCAACACCTATTCTCAAGCCTTAGCCGATGCGGTAAACAAACATGCACAGGCGGGCATTTTGTTTATTAACGCTGCCGGAAACGATGGCGCAAACATTGATGTGAATTATGCACAACATTTTCCTGCTGCGCTATCTGCTGCGAATTCTATTACGGTTGCTGCAAGTGATTATGATGATGCGATTGCCTCGTTTTCAAACTATGGACAGCGAAGCACGGATTTATTTGCGCCCGGTGATTTAATTGCAGGAACCTTTATCAACCCTCCCGCCACGTATCAATTCATGAGCGGTACATCTATGGCTGCACCGCATGTCTCAGGCGTCGCGGCTTTGCTGGCTGCATATGACAGTAGTTATGACTGGATTACGATTAAAAATTTTATAATTGCGGGTGCGACACCCATAGCCCATTTAAAAAACCAGTCGACCAGCGGTCGGCGATTACGCGCATATGATAGTGTCAATAATGCTGGCGCACTTAATTGCAATCAACAAGCGGTCACAGCGACTTTATGGCCATTGGAAACCATTTTAAGCTTATCCATGGGAAGCAAACTTGGTTTGCGTGTGCAAAATATTTCCTGTGCACAAGCGGCAGGTATGCTGCAGGTGCAGTCGACCGGACCTTTGGGAGCCTTGTCACCCGTTTATTTATTGGATAACGGCCAAGGCTTTGATCAAATAGCTAACGATGGCGTTTATGCCGCTTTTTGGCCTACACCCAGTACCGCAGGTGCTTACACCTTAAGTTTCCCCGATGGACAAGAAATCGCAGTCACTGTACAAGCCGACCTAGCGCCTTATCGTTTGCCACAATCAGAAAGTTTTGTTGAGCAAACGGGATTCCAGTATTCAGATACTTTGGATGATGCATCTTATCTTGTATTGACGCCTGGTTTTAATATTCCCTTTGCTAATAGCAGCAACGGCTTTGCAAACATCTATGTTGGATTGCATGGCTATCTTAGTTTTTCCCCACCTGAATTGCGCTCGGAAATCAATTCAAGCTTGCCGAGTGCTGCTTTAGGCTCGGACACAATTATTGCGGCCTATTGGGATGAACTCGGTCATGTGATAACAAGCAATAATGTGATTGAGTATGGAATATTTGGTAGTAGTCCGAATCGCGAGTTTACGATTCAATGGCGTGATATTACGCATGCATCACTGAGCGATTCTGCACAAACGATTCGCTTTCAAGTAAGCTTGTATGAAAACAGTTCTGATATTGTCATGCGCTATGTTGATACTCAATTCGGTGATGTAACTCTGGATGACGCTGCCTCAGCTACAATAGGTGTGCAAGCCAGTGCGAATTCAGCGAGCATGCAAGTGCTCAATCAAGTGCAAGCCTTATCAGGCACCAGTTGGCGTTGGCGAGTTGATAGTGGTGGTCCAAGCAATGTGACGGCAGGTAATGATCAACTCGTGCTACCGAATGCTTCGGTGGATTTAATCGGTAGTGCTAGTGATCCCGATAGTGGTGTGTTGAACTATCAATGGGTGCAAATTCTTGGGCCGGAAGTCGTCCTTACCAATAGCAACAGTGAACAAGCCATGTTTACTGCACCTGCAAGCGATACGGTCTTAGGTTTTCAAATGCAAGTAAGCGATGACGCAGGACGCACAGCGACAGCGATTCAAACGGTATTGGTCGATTCGGGTAGCAGTGCCGGTGTGATCGAGTTTGACGACGTGTACGTGGATGTGAGCGAAGCAACACCACAAGTGCAACTTACCTTAAGTCGAAAATTTACCAGTAATGGTGTGGTCAGTGTGGACTATGTTAGTCATAATGGTTTTGCCATGGCGGACAGTGATTATATTAGCGCCAGTGGTACAGTCACTTGGCAAGATGGGGAAATGGGCAGCCAAACCATTAACGTGAACATAATTGACGATGATATTGTGGAAGATAAAGAAACTTTTTTTGTGCAACTGGGGAATGTGGTCAATGCCAGTCTAGGTGTAAAACAGCTAGTGAGTGTACGAATTCTTGATGATGATTTGGAACCACAAAAACGTCAATCTGAGCGCGCCCTATGTGTGATTGCAACGGCGGCTTACGGCTCGCCCATGGCAACACAAATTCAAAGTTTGCGCAATTTTCGTGATCAATATTTACAGCATCATTTATTGGGCAAGGCATTTATTCAAATATACTATCGCTATGGAAAAGTGCCTGCAGAGTGGATTGCTCAATCGGAAACTCGTCGTGGCTTTGCCCGTGTTGCCTTAGCGCCACTTATGGCATTGTTACAAACATTACAAAAAAATTAGAATTTCGAGGCTTTAAGTTGGCGTTGATAAATTTGCTCTAATACGACTTCTGCTTCCAAAAACGCATCTTTCGGTTCTGACCAAGCTAATAATTCCTTATAAGGCATTTTTCCACGAAATTGAAATCGACAAAGCAACAAAGCACAGCGATCGAGAAATACGAGCGCTATAATTGAAACCATGCTAAACACCACGCTGATCTGTAAAAGAAAAGGTGGGATTTGTGGTTTTAAGAAAACATAAAGTGCGAAATTGAAAAGGATAAAAAAAATCGCCAATATCTTGCCAACTTTTCGATAAATTAAGCGTAAATGGTTGGTTTCTTTGATTGCGCGAATATGACTGCTTTTATTCATGGGGATTCACAAGTTAGTAAAAAAAGAGTTCGCAGCAGTATATCATTTTTTAACAAAAATAGCTGTGCGCTGGTATTAAATCTGCATCGAAGCGCAACAATAAAAGTTTTCGGGATAGATTGAATATGGGCTCAGAGTACGTAAGAATTCCATCGGATATCAACGGTGTGGAAATTGAATTTGGCGAACAAGTGATGGCTAGCGCTATGCATCCACGGTTATTGGAGGCCTTATTCTTTTGTATAAAGCCAGATGTGGTCAATGGTTTGCTATTGCAGCGAATCCATATTTCCAGTGCTAAAACCTTTTCTGGCACGGGACGGCATTTGGCTGGAAAAGCGGTCGATATTTCGAGAATAAATGGTATTTTTATTGCTCATGGTTATCGGATTAGTCCCGCGATTACCGAACTTGCCGATGGTATTCAGAAACGTTTTGATCAGTTTGAGTTTCGTCGCGAAAATTATGGTCCCGCTTATCAAACCTATATGGGTAAAGCGAAACCTATGGATGGTTACATGGATCACATCCATTTAGCGGTGAACTAGTTAACTATGTCCAAGAATTAACTGCAACGTTAGCGTGAAAGACGCGTAGGGGCGGAACCTATTCGAATGTGAAAATTCCAGCTTAGGAACAGCATCAAGAAATAACCAGCGTGCCGCTAAACGTTGTCGAAAATGCACACTAATTGAGGTATCACGTACGCTTGGTTTTGGTTGATTGACCGTGTTGGCTTCGAACAGATAATACAAACCATAGCGACCGGTTAATTGATGATATAAAAAAAACTGTTGCCGGCCGAGTATCCCTGGAGATGATTGTTGCCATTGTAACAAACTGCTGGATTTAAAATGCCAACCCTTTAACTGGCGTTCCATATCCAAACGATTTTGCTGCTGAAATTTATTTTTCAAATTCCATTCGATTTTTTCACTAATACGAAACAACCACTGATGTTTATCAATTTCTTGAATGGCTGCTAGTTGAGTTTTTGGAATGGGTTTAGGGTGAAATTCAAATCCACCATCGGCACGATACTGCCACTTTTTGCCTTTGTGGAATGCCCAACGCAACATGGATTGCATGATAGTAGACTGTGCTTGTTGCTGTTCGGTTTCGTTGGTGCCTTCATCTGAAGGCTCTTGTGTTTCTGCAAGAGTGTTGTCAGTTTGACTTGTTTCGAACACAAAAGAAAAGCGACGATTGGTCTTGGGTAAATCAAGTTTAATGCGTGTATCAAATTGATGATTTATTTTTTTTGTAGCGTCACTGCGGTTGACAGAACTGAGCTGTATTTGTGATCCATTGATTTTATCCCAGCTACGTTGACCACCAAAGAATGTATCTAATTTGTCGGCATAGTGTGTGATTTTATGCGACACAATAGCTTGTGTCAGACTAATGCTTTGCAGCGATTGTGTTAAATAAGATTGATTCTGAGTTTGTGCATAAGGTGTCGAAAAACCAGTACAAAACACTTGTAACGAAAGCATCAGCAGGAATATTTTATTTCTTAGTGTTAGGCGCATAAGCCATCCACGCGCTTTGAATGTTATTATTTTTTGTCAGGCGCTAGTATGTGGTTTTAGGCTTAAGTCGAAGTTAATGCTTGGATTGAGTCTTATGGTCCCCGAACCAGCAATACTCGATGTTGGATGCTGCTGCTACCGTCGATGATTTTGCTATGACTGGAAAAACTACCATTTTCAAAATGAGCGGTTAAAGCTTTGTTGGTATCACTCACACTGGAATTGATTAACCAGTAATCACCTTGACTTACATTAGGGAAAAAGTTTTGGTCAATATAAACATCATTTGCATTGGTGACGCCATAAAACATAATAGACTGTGCTTCATAGGGAGAGGGCAAACGCCAGTCGGTAAAACCACAATACGCGCTATTATTGTAATAACTAATTAAGTCTTCAGTGTCGCAAGCGAAATTGATGCTATCATCAATTGGGTTGCAAGTGTTTGGACTCATATTCGTGCCGGCAACCAGACCGTTAATACTGTTATCTGCAACATACCAGAAATATTGATGCACATTGTGTAGACGTTCATCATCACCTTCACCCAGTTTAGATTTGGCATTTTGCCAGACTAGTCCAGTGACCTTATCTAAAACGCAACTCCAGTTATGTTCATCGGGCTTATAGGTTTGTGTTTGCTCTGCTAACGGCTGGCCATATTGATCGAGTTTGCTGAACTGAAATCCGCCATGCCCGTCTTGCTGGCTGACTTTTGTTGAGGTATCACGCCCGCGTCCGGCATCTTGTGTTTGATAAAGCGAGTTTGCCGCTTTGCTTTCTAAAGGATAAGTCGTTAGGGATTCGTTTAACGTAATCGTTTCCCGGGCAAACCCGGTTACACCGGTATCATTGAGTTTGCTATAAACAGGATCGGCTTTTTTCTTGCTGGGCGGTTTATCACAAGCACTGCACAACACAATTAAAATAGTGATGAGAATATAAAAAGTCGTTTTCATTGCGTGCTCACCTTTATGGCATCAAGCTCATGCCGTTACGTACCAAACGCACATGCTGGGTGGAATCGGCTTTATAAGGGCCGATAGAGCCATGTTTAATTTCCATGCCCCAAATAAAACGGGTGGTGGTGTATTGGCCAGAACCATTAACCGCAAGAGATCCTGTGACAGACAGATGAGGGGTTGAAGACCAATAAATCGCGGTAGGTGAATACACGGGTTGGAAATATAACTCGTTTAATGCTGGGTTGTCGCAATTAAGTGATGTTGTGGAAAACAATTCTTTGATGTTAGGCAAATACCAGTCACTGGCAGCACCAAGATTTGCTTGTTTTTGATTAAAATCTACCACGGACTGTAAGGCTTGTGACCAAGTCATTTCGTCAGCGGAGTCATCACATTGAGATGTACCCAAATTCCAGTTTTGGCCAATACTGCATTTTTGCCAAATCAGTCCGGTTTGGTTATCTAAAAAACTACTATCGCCTAAGTCGCTATAACGGAAGGCATTATTGGCAGAAGGAATAAAAGAATTACAGGTTTGGGCAGCGCTCACGACCTGAGTAAAACAGAATAGAAAGGCCACTCCTACAGCTAGGCCTAGTGGCGTTTTGCCGTCATCCATGAAAATGTCCCCACGAAAAATTTGTTTTCCATAATTATGTTATTAATTATTAACGCTAGCTGCGTGTACGTCAATTTATCTAGTGATTCATTTGTCTAAGCAATTGATGCAAAAGTGTGCGCTTATTTTGTTAAATTGCACTTAATCCATCGAATTAGGGCAGGTATCTAAAGTAGAACTAATCCACGGTCGACTTAAGCAAAACCACTGGGAACCGTTTTTGAGAAATTAATGCCCGAATACGTCGACAGCCGATCAATGGATACCACTCGATTCATGTTGAACCTTGGGTTTGTCACCTTAATTGTTTTGATGTTGAGTTTGGGACTTGTCGGGCAATTCTATTTATCTGAAATGAAAGATACCATGCATGAGACGGTTAACCGTTATGCACAGAAAGTAAAAATTTCATCTACCATGCGCGATGCAGTGCGCCAGCGAACACTGATTTTGAGAAAATTAGTCAGTTCCACTGACATTTTTGAACAAGATTCCATGCTGCTAGAGTTTTATTCTATTGCAGGCGTATTTCGCGATGCCCGTGAAGAATTATTGCGTGTGGGCCTAGACCCTGATGAGCAATTACTCGAAACAGGCATTGTTGAAGCAGTACATGTGGCACAACCTCTAGTGCGTTTTGCCGCAGAACTGGTATTAGAAAATCCGGATGCCGCAACTAGAAACCAGGCATTCAGTCAAGCAGAGATTGCACAGAATGCATTACTGAAGATTCTCGATGATTTTGTCAATCTGCAAGATGCTAAGGCCAATCAAAATGTAAAACATTCGACTGCACGTTATAACGAAGCCAGTGTAATTTTACAAGGTATGTTATTGACAGTTGTTTTGTTAGGTTTGGTGATTGCCTTTTTTGTCAGTCGATTCGTTACTAATCGCAATGAAAAATTACAAACACTCAACCGTGAATTGGCCGAAACGACACAATTGAAATCAGAATTTATGGCGACCATGAGCCATGAAATTCGTACACCGATGAATGGTGTTATCGGAATGGCATCGCTTTTATCAGAAACCAAGCTTGATAGCTTTCAAACGGGATATGTTGATACAATTAAAAATTGCGGTGATAACTTATTGTATTTGATAAATGATATTTTGGACTTTTCAAAAATTGAGGCCGGAAAAATTGATTTGGAAGAAGTTGAATTTAATTTCGATGCAATGGTGGAAGACGCCATGAGTTTATTGGCGGCAAAAGCACAAGAAAAAAATCTCGAATTAATTTATCAGCGTGAGGAAGATGTCCCCATATTACTCGAAGGCGATGCCGGACGATTGCGTCAAGTGATTATGAATTTTGTATCTAATGCTGTGAAGTTCACTGAGCGTGGTGAAGTACTTATTCGGACAAGTGTGAGACAGCGACATGAGACCAGTGTGGTGTTAAATGTTGAGATTGTTGATACGGGTGTTGGCGTTAGTGACGATAACCGAGCAAAACTATTTCAAGCATTTACTCAAGTCGGTGGTCCCGATTCTTCAAAAGGTGGGAGCGGCCTTGGCTTGGCAATTTGCAAAAAAATTATCGAAACCATGGGTGGTAAAGTTGGCGTTGAGTCAAAAGTTGGTTTTGGGTCTCAGTTTTGGTTTACTTTACCGATTAAAACAAAACGTCTCAGTTTGGTGCCGAATTTGCGTCAATTGGAATCATTGAGTGTTTTATTGGTGTGCGCAAACGAATCAAATCGTATGGCTTTAATTCAAGCGTTGCAAGCATGGGGGTGTCGTGTTGCGGATGCGATTAATGCAGTGGCTGCAATGAAAATTCTTGAAGATGATTTTTTTAGTGAAAATCAAAAAAAACTAGTCATTGTTGACCGGGATGTGGGTGGTTACAGTGGCCTTGAATTAATACGCAAAATTCATAGTCGATATGTACATCAAAATTTGAAATTATTTTTAATGCTGCCGATAACAGATAAGGCTGCAAACAAAAATGATTTTTGTGAAGTAGATGAAGTGATTACTAAACCGATTCGACGCCGGGAATTACGAGAGAAATTGTTAGGTATTATGCCGCAACAAGGAAGCCAGGATAAACGCATGAGTAGTCAACAAGAAAAATCAAACGAAACCAGCAGTAGTGCATCGCATTGGAACATATTGGTTGCTGAAGACAATTTAGTAAATCAGCGCGTGGTCGAAGGAATGTTGAAAAAACTTGGTTATGAAGTTTCTGTTGTCGGTGATGGTCAAGCTGCAGTACAAGCCTTGTTGAAAAGTAACTACGATTTAGTGTTAATGGATTGCCAAATGCCGGTGATGGATGGTTATCAGGCAACCGCTGAGATTCGACGTTTTGTGAATGAAAACCAAATAAACCCTATTCCCATTGTTGCACTTACCGCAAATGCACTAGCGGGTGATCGGGAAAAATGCTTAGCGTCGGGCATGGATGATTTTTTACCTAAACCGATTAAGCTTGATATTCTAAAAGCCATGATTGAAAAATGGTGCACCAATGGAAATGCCATGGGGCAATCCTCAAGCGCTTAAACACGAATGTTTGAATCTAAATATAATAATTAGTTTGATCCCATAACCATGCAGCGCCACGAACACCGCTGGAATCGCCGTGCCGCGCAGCAATAATCGGTGTTTTTAGTTGATCGCTGAATACATATTTTTCAACTTGTTGGCTTAAGCCAGTATATAACATCGGTATATTCGACATGCCACCCGCTAAAATAATGCTATTGGGGTCAAGTATATTGATCACATGAGCAAGACTGCGTGCGAGGCGATCTTGATAGCGTTGCATCGCTTCAAGCGCCTGCGGAACAGCTTGAGCGGCATTGCTGGCAATTTGTTTGGGTTCAAGATGTTCGCCATAACGTGAGGCGTAATCCATTTTAAATCCTGGTCCTGATAAAAAAGTCTCAATGCATCCCCGTTTACCACAATAACAGGTAAAACCAGGTTGTTCGTCATCCAACATCCAGGGTAATGGATTATGTCCCCATTCGCCTGCAATAGAATTTTCACCGAGCAATAGTTGTTTGTTTATGGTGATACCTGCACCTGTACCCGTGCCGATAATGACAGCAAAAACGATCGCAGCATGCATGGCGGCACCGTCGACTGATTCGGATAAGGCTAGGCAGTTGGCGTCATTGGCCAAGCGGACTTCACGCTTGAGTGCAGTTTGTAAATCGGATTGTAGTGGTTTTTGGTTTAAACACTGGGTATTTGAATTTTTAATTTTACCAGTCAATTGTGAGACTGCTCCAGGTGTACCGATACCCACACTACAGGTCACTTGAGCCTGTTGTTCTGCTTCAGCAACTAGGGATTTAATGCTCAAAATGATGTCATCATAGGATTGTGCAGGTGTGGCAATGCGTTTTTGAAATATGATTTCTGAATCACGATCTATGACCACAAGTTCAGTTTTAGTGCCACCTAAGTCAATACCAATTTTCAAAGATTTTATACCTTAATTGAGATGGTGGAAAAGAAGCCATTCTTAAGTGCCGCAATTATATGCCGATAGCCTAAGGCGTTATTATGAATAGATAAAAAGTTCTGTCAATTAAATAGTGGATTAGATGCGGGCTCTTAAAACTAGTTTTTTATTTATCACTGTTTTGCTGTTTGCAGCAATATTGTCAGTGATGATTTATTTTCAATATGGCTTTACAGAATTTGGCGTTTATCTAATAGCTTCAAGTTTTTCGATAGCACTAATTCATTTATTGGTTTTATCAAAAAGTTTGAAGGCGAGCCAGCTTGAAGCGAGTGCAGCAGATGCGCATGATGTCTCACAATCCACAAATGAGTTGTTAATCACCAAGCATACTGATGGTTTTGAGGAGTTTTGTGTTGATGCCATGCCGGTATGGGAGCGGCAAATTCAAACCTGTAAAACTCAAACTGAAGAGTCAGTTCTAAATTTATCCCAACGTTTTTCAATGATTGCTATCCGCTTGCAGCAATCGGTAGCGGCCTCAAAAGCAACGGCTTCGTCTTTATCGAGTGAAAGTGCAGAGAACAGTGTGGGTCAGGTGTTGAACCTGAGCAATGATGATTTATCTGAAGTGATAAATTCGTTAAAAAAAGCAATGAATGCAAAAAATGAATTGCTTAACAAGCTGAAAGAATTGAAACAAAACACATCTGATGTTGAAGAAATGGCGGGAGCCGTGGGTAAGGTCGCAGAAAAAACTAATCTTCTTGCTCTAAATGCCGCCATTGAAGCGGCAAGAGCAGGAGAGCATGGTCGAGGGTTTTCGGTCGTTGCAGATGAAGTTCGAAATCTATCGCAATTATCGGGTGAAACCGGCGCTCAAATCGTGAAGCGAATATCAGCCTTAACCTCTACTATGAATGCGGTTTTGGACGCGGCGGAAAAGACCGCAGAAGAAGATGTTAAGACTCAGCAAGAATCTGACGACAAAATACAAAATGTTTTAGCTCGTTTTAGTGAAATGGCGAATACCTTGGCTGGCACTTCAGAGACATTAATGACAGAAAGTGCTGGAATTAAATCGGAGATTGATGATTTGTTAGTGGCTCTACAATTTCAAGACCGCGTTGGGCAAATTCTCGAACACGTGTGTGAAGATATTAATAAATCTGTAGAGTTTATTCGAGAAAATGTTCGGCGGCTAGCAAGTGATGAAACGCTATTGAGCATCGACAGTCAGGCATGGTTAGAAGCCATGCTGGCAGGTTATACCGTGGCTGAGGAACGCAATAATTTAAGAGGCGGCAACGATGACGAAGACGATCAGACTAAAACAATGCACTTTTTCTAAAGGAGGTTTGTGTGAGCAAAACAATATTAATCGTTGATGACTCGGCGTCCTTACGTCAAGTAGTCAATATTGCGTTATCGGGGGCTGGTTATAACGTTATTGAAGCCTGCGATGGTCAAGATGGATTAACCAAACTTGATGGCACGAAAATTCACTTAATCGTTAGTGATGTGAACATGCCGAATATGAATGGTATTGAATTTGTGAAAGCGGTAAAACAAAACGCTGAATACAAGTTCACACCGATTATTATGCTGACCACTGAATCACAAGACGATATGGTGCAAAAAGGTAAAGAAGCAGGTGCAAAAGCCTGGTTGGTTAAACCTTTTCGCCCAGAACAAATGCTTGATGCAGTCTCCAAACTGGTCATGCCCTAACTGAAATAGGTTGTAACAATGGCAAAGAAAAAGGCAGCATCAAAAGCGGCTGGCAAAAAGAAAACTAAGGCAAAGACAAAGTCAAAGTCAAAGGCAAAGACTTCGTCAAAAGTCGAAACTGCACTAGATACCGCAGCAGACATCGCATTGTCTGAGATTAGCGAACACGCGTCCACTTCATCCGCAAAGGTAAATTTACAGGGTGAGTTAACGATTTACCATGCTATGGCCAACAAACAAAAACTAGTGGATATTCTTGCCAAATCTTCGGGTGAACCAGTCCCGATAGATATGTCCGGCGTGACTGAGATGGATAGCGCTGGTTTTCAACTTTTACTATTAGCGAAACGAGAAGCACGCAACAAAGGCATTGATTTGAGCTTTGTTCATTGTAGTGCTGCAGTAAAAGAAATTATAGAAGCTTTCTTTATGACTGATCACTTGAAAGCCAGCTAATGAACGGGGATGCGCGATGAGTTATGATCCGGCAAAAAATACATTTCTAAATGAAAGCAAAGAATTGCTTGAAGATATGGAGCAGGCGCTTCTGCATTTAGAAAATGAACCCACTGATGAAGATGCGATTAACGCTATTTTCCGTGCGGCCCATACGATTAAAGGGACTGCTGGAATTTTTGGTTTTGATAATACGGAATCATTTACACATGTCGTAGAAAATGTGCTTGACGCAATTCGCGGCGATAAAGTTCATATTGACACGCATTTGATTGAAGTGCTTTTGGGAAGTCGTGATCATATGCAGCAACTGGTGCAATATGCAGTAGATGAGCATGAAATGACTGAAGAATTTATTCATCAAGGTGATGCATTGCTTGCAGAGTTAAAACAGTATCTTGAAGAAACAGATGTTGATGATACAAAGAAAAAAGCTGAGACTATGCAAGCGCGTAATGAGACAGAGGATATGCCTGAGATTGATGTCAATTACGGTCCTTTGGAATGGCAGATCGAAGTAGATTTTGGTGGTGATGTTCTACGTAATGGTATGGATCCATTATCCTTCTTGCGCTATTTATCCAAGCACGGAGAAGTTGCCCATGTGAGAACGCTTTACGAGCGCATGCCAGAAATTAATATCATGGATCCTGAAGAGTGTTATTTGAAATTGGTTATTGATTTTATAAGTGAGTCAGCGACTCGCCAAGATATAGAACAGGTTTTTGATTTTGTAAAAGATGATTGTATATTAGGAATCTTTCCACCTGCCGCAAAAATATGGGAAAACATAGAGCGAATTGAACATTTGCCTGATGAGATATATGCCATCGGTGAGATGCTGACTAAATCAGGTACGTTATCGCAAGATGAATTATACGCTGCTTTAGAGAAACAAGACAGAATGCGTTCCTCCTCACCCGATGGCAAAGCACCGCCGTTAGGTAAAATGCTGGTGGATGAGAAATCGGTAGCAGAACCGGTCGTGGAAGCTGCATTGAACAAACAGCAAAAAGCTAAAGATAATCGTACTGTGGCTGCGCGGCAATTGCGGGTCGATGCTGACAAACTCGATAAATTAATTAATTTGGTTGGAGAGTTAGTAATAGCTGGGGCGACGACCAACTTGCTGGCGCAAAGCACCCATAATAATCAGCTTTTAGAGTCCATGTCATCCATGTCGCATTTGGTCGAAGAAATTCGAGATAGTGCGTTGCGTTTGCGCATGGTGCAAATTGGTGAAACGTTTTCCCGATTCAATCGAGTGGTGCGTGATGTCAGTGCGGAAATAGGTAAGGACATTCGTTTGGAATTGTTGGGTGGTGAAACCGAACTGGATAAAACCATGGTCGAGAAAATTGGTGACCCATTAATGCATTTAGTGAGAAACGCAATGGATCATGGTATTGAGTCCGCGCAAGATCGCTTAAGAAAAGGCAAGCCCGAACAAGGCCTGTTAAAACTAAATGCTTATCATGACTCGGGTAGTATTGTTATTCAAGTCATCGATGATGGCAATGGTTTGAACAAACAGCGCATCTTAGCGAAAGCGATGGAGCGTGGCTTGGTGGATTCAGATAAGAATCTTTCTGATCAAGAAATTTTTCGCTTGATTTTTGAACCGGGCTTTTCCACTGCCGCACAAATCACCAACCTTTCCGGCCGTGGAGTCGGCATGGACGTAGTGCGTAAGAATATTGAATCACTGCGCGGCAATGTCGATGTTGAATCTACTGAAGGTGTAGGAACAACAATAAATATTCGTTTGCCGCTCACACTCGCCATAATTGATGGGTTCCTGGTTGAAGTGGCAGGAGCAAATTATGTGATTCCATTGGATATGGTGGTTGAATGTATTGAGCTAAATGAAGACGATCAGAATTTATCAGTGCATAGTGATTATATTAATCTGCGTGGAAAAGTCTTACCCTTTTTGCGCCTAAGCCACTTGTTCGATGAAGAGTCAAATAAAGAATCGCGTGAAAATGTAGTTGTTGTGCAGAATGGTGGGCAAAGCGCGGGATTAGTCGTGGATGCATTATTAGGTGAGTTTCAGACAGTCATCAAGCCATTAGGTAAATTGTTTCAACATTTAAAAGGCGTCAGCGGTTCTACTATTCTTGGAAGCGGTGAAGTTGCTGTCATATTAGATGTGCCTGGACTAATACAACAAGCAGTTGAACATTCCAGTGGTGTGCAACCGCTCGCTCAAGAGTCACAAGGTGGCTCACACAATCAAATGCTTCACTAGGGTGGAAATTTATGAGCATACCTTTGTCTTCAAAACAAAGTGCTATAGATAACGATTTACACAAGTTTTTGTCTTTTCGTATGGGTGATGAAAACTTTGGAATCGGTATTTTAGCGATACGCGAAATTATTGAATACGGTGGTATGACCCCTGTGCCAATGATGCCTGATTTTATCAAAGGCGCAATTAATTTGCGTGGTCATGTGGTGTCCGTCATGGATCTAGCAGTACGCTTAGGGCGTAAAGCGCAGCAAGTGGGAAAACGCACTTGTATTGTCATTGTTGAAGTTGAAGTTCAAGGAGTGAAG
>Ga0224506_10000800_pt1 | contig 24614 bp, 21 predicted proteins | sample SF_Jan12_sed_USG_2_FD_169108 | JGI IMG/M metagenome (GOLD analysis project Ga0224506, IMG submission 169108) | Sediment microbial communities from San Francisco Bay, California, United States - SF_Jan12_sed_USGS_8_1 | ecosystem: Environmental > Aquatic > Marine > Sediment | place: USA... | reverse complement strand
GCGGGTGCCAACATTAACACCGGCGACTGGATCTATGTCGATGAAACAGGAATTATTGTCAGTAAAAAGCAATTAGCTGAAGATTAAAAAGTAAATAATTAGCTTGGTGATAAACGGCTATTTTTTCGGAATTCTCGCTGACGAAAGTCAGCTCCAAAACAATACCAATGTACTGTATCAAACTAAAAATATTATGCAATCGGGACGTTTTTAAGTTGATTGAACGGGATGTTCAGAGAATCGTATTAGTAATTTGGGAGGTAAAATTTAAATGAGAGCTATCCATCCTGAACATGATCAGGATGGATCAGATGAAATCTAACGTAATGATGACAGCTGTTGCAGAACCTGATCAGCCAGCTCTTGCTCACCCATTTGACGATAGGAGTCAGCCATAATTTCCAAAGCATCAACAACAAGTGGCGACCCGGGAAAGTCTTCGAGTACCTTGGTCGCGCGATTGACCGCGGCGACCCAGGCATGTCTTTCAAAATAGAACTGAGCAACTTTGATATCGTATGTCGCCAATCGGTTGCGGATATCCAGCTGTTTTAGCCGAGCGTCCGGCGCGTATCGGTGTTCCGGAAAATTTTCCAGATAGATTCTAAAGTAGTCGAATGCCTGTCTGGCCTGTGTTGAGTCTCTCAGGCTAATATCTTTTCCGGTTAAGAACGAGCGATTGGATCGCGATAAGTCATAGGTAGCCAAAGCCTTAATATACCAGGCATATGGCACTTGTTTATGATCGGGATGCAATCGGATGAATCGATCAGCCAGAATGACCGTCTCTGTTTTTTCGCCATTTTTATAGCGCGAAAACATCAGATCGATCTGGTTTTTTTCGGCATAGTGGCTAAACGGATACCTTTGTTCAAACAGTTCCAGGCGCAAAACCGCCAGATGGTATTTCTCTTTCGCAATGAGTTCTTGCGAAGATCGATACAACTCTTCTTCGTTTTCGACGTCTGTTTGCCTGGATGCACAGCCTGAAATCAAGGATGTCAGTGACAAGGTGCATAAAATAATAAAAATAGTTCGTAACATAGCTCGGTGTTTTTACCAGATTGTCTTACAATGGATGCGTATTTAACCACAGCAGTATACTGAATGTCAGATCGTATTATATTAAAACAGCAAGTTCCAGATGAATTAGGACAAAAGCGACTCGATCAGGTAGCGGCCCTAATTTTTCCAGAATATTCACGTTCCCGCTTACAGAGCTGGATTAAAGACGGCCATTTACTGGTTGACGGTGTGTCTGTTAAAGGCAGAACCAAGCTCATTGGTGGTGAGCACTTAACCGTCGACCTTGAAGTCGAACCCGAAGGAGAGTGGCTACCACAGGATATTCCGCTGGATATTGTTTATCAGGATGACCATATTATCGTGGTAAACAAGCCAACAGGTTTGGTCGTGCATCCTGGCGCCGGCAACCCGGATGGCACCATGGTGAATGCTTTACTGTTTCAATTCCCAGATCAGGTTAATGTTCCTCGAGCCGGTATTGTTCACCGCCTCGATAAGGACACCACCGGACTCATGGTCGTTGCTCGGACCCTAAAGGCTCATGCGCACATTGTTGCACAACTGCAAGAGCGCGAAATGGGCCGGGAATACGAAGCAATTTGCCAGGGCGTGCTCACTGGAGGCGGAACCGTTGATGAGCCACTATCTCGACATGGCAACAACCGGTTAAAAATGGCGGTACATCCCAGTGGCAAAGAAGCCATAACACATTTTGTGGTATTGAAACGCTTTCAAAATCATACCCACATACGTTTGAAGCTGGAAACCGGAAGAACGCATCAGATTCGTGTTCATATGTCCCATTTAAATTACCCACTTGTTGGTGATCCGGTATACGGTGGCCGACAAAGGCTACCCGCCCGCATTTCTCCCGATCTGCAAAAACAGCTCAGGTCATTCGGGCGGCAAGCACTACACGCAAAGGCGCTAGAGCTGATACACCCCGAGACCCTTGAGCAAATGGAATGGGAAATCCCGCTACCTGAAGATATGCAGTCATTAATCAAAACACTGAATTCCGAATCTCATAACTATGACTTCGACTAATCTGCCTTTTCATAAACTGGATTGGCCGGCTCCTGACAATATTCGAGCCGGCTATACACTCAGATACCCTGGTGAATCGCACGCGCCCTTTCATGGTTTTAATTTGGCCCGGCATGTTGGTGATTCTGAGCTCGCAGTAACCCAAAATCGTAACGCGCTAAAACAGCTCGTCGATAAACCGGTGTGTTGGTTATCGCAGACTCATAGCAATCTGGTATTGGCAGCGGATGGCAGCAATCTGGGTAGCGAGGCAGACGGAGCATGGACGAGAAATTCTGAGATGGTAGCCGCGGTAATGACAGCCGACTGTCTTCCGGTTTTCTTATGTGATCAGCAGGGAGATCAGGTAGCCGTTGTTCACGCTGGCTGGCGTGGATTATTATCTGGCATCATCGAAAATGCTGTTGACACCTTCGCGCAACCTGGTTCAAACCTGTTGGCCTATCTGGGTCCGGCAATTGGCCCTTCGGCCTTTGAAGTGGGCGGCGAGGTACGGGATTTGTTTATCACAGAATCTATAGAGAGCACGTCAGGTTTCGCGGCTGGACGTAATGAAAACAAATGGCTGGCCGATATTTACCAATTGGCCCGCGTCAGGTTAATGCGAAAGGGTATCGACCACATTTATGGTGGTACTGAGTGCACATTCAGCGATCAGGATAAATTCTTCAGTTACCGCAGGGATGGCGCTACCGGTCGAATGGCCAATCTGATTTGGAAGTCAGAGACCTAATTTGGAAGCGTCGTGTGATCAGTTGAAACTATTCACTTCGCCCCCATTATTTCAACCATCGAGAGCGTTACATTTTAGAAGGACATAACCTCTACACTATGGGTGCGCGCAGAATTAAGGGTGGCTAATTGACTAGCTGACTCCTAATAACATCACACCCGAAGAGCGTTAAAGGATCCTGTTAAGCTCTCCTGTTTACAAATAGAAGGTTTGGAGCGAAACACTTTATGAGACTAGATCGACTCACCAGTAAATTACAAATGGCACTCTCTGACGCACAAACTGCAGCGGTGGGACACGACCATAATTTTATCGAACCCGTCCATATTCTCTATGCTTTATTTGCGCAGCAATCATCAGGAATTCGTCCGCTATTAACCAAAGCGGGAGCCAATTTTGATGATCTTAAATCAGCAATAGAACACACCCTTAAAAATATGCCAACCGTCAGCCACCACGATGGCGATGTTCACATGTCCAATGACTTGGCACGAGTGCTCAATGTCGCTGATCGAACAGCGCAAAAGAAGGGTGATCAGTATATTTCCAGTGAAATAGTCTTATTGGCCATGCTGAAAGACAAGTCCCCAATTTCCGCCATGTTAAGAGATGCGGGGCTCACTGAGTCGAGCCTGGAAAAAGCAATAGAGGAGATTCGCGGTGGCGAGACTGTAAGCACACAGAATTCCGAAGACAGTCGCCAGGCACTGGATCAATATTGTATCGACCTGACCGAACAGGCAACATTAGGAAAACTGGATCCGGTGATTGGTCGCGATGATGAAATTCGCCGAACCATTCAAGTGCTTCAGCGACGTCGAAAAAATAATCCGGTATTAATTGGCGAGCCCGGGGTGGGTAAAACAGCCATTGTAGAAGGCCTGGCTCAAAGGATCATCAACGGCGAAGTGCCCGAAGGATTAAAAGATAAACGCGTCTTGTCTCTGGATTTAGGCGCATTGGTCGCTGGCGCAAAATACCGGGGCGAATTTGAAGAACGGCTGAAATCTGTTCTCAATGAACTCGCCAAACAGGAAGGCCAAATCATACTGTTTATAGATGAACTACACACCATGGTTGGTGCAGGAAAATCGGATGGTGCCATGGACGCGGGCAACATGTTAAAGCCGGCACTGGCACGAGGAGAACTGCATTGTGTCGGCGCGACTACCCTGGATGAATATCGCCAGTTTATTGAAAAAGACGGGGCACTGGAAAGACGCTTTCAAAAAGTTTTGGTTCAGGAGCCTACCGAGGAAGACAGTGTTGCCATTCTTCGTGGTCTGAAAGAGCGTTATGAAATTCACCATGGCGTCACCATTAGTGATTCGGCAATTATTGCTTCAGTAAAGTTATCTCAGCGGTATATTTCTGATCGCCAGCTCCCCGATAAGGCTATAGATTTAATCGATGAGGCTGCCTCACGCATTAGAATGGAAATCGATTCTAAACCAGAAGTGATGGATCGTCTGGAACGACGCTTGATTCAATATAAAATTGAAGCCGAGGCACTCAAAAAAGAAGATGATGAAGCCGCCAAGAAACGACTCGACAAGCTCAATCGAAATATAGACAGCACTGGCAGGGAACTCGCCGATCTTACCGAAATATGGAATACCGAAAAGGCTGCACTACAGGGATCACAGTTCATTAAAGAGCGCCTAGAAAGCGCTCGACTGGAAATGGATACCGCCAAACGAAATGGTGATCTGGCGCGAATGAGTGAACTACAGTACGGCATCATTCCTGAACTGGAACGACAACTTGATATGGCGACCCAGGCTGACATGATGGATATGCAATTATTGCAGAACCGACTGACGGATGAATCCATTGCCGAAGTCGTCTCTCGCTGGACCGGCATTCCCATAACCAAAATGCTTGAGGGCGAACGCGATAAATTACTTAACATGGAGTCGGCACTTCATGAGTCTGTAAAGGGCCAACATGAAGCGGTGGTTGCTGTTGCCGATGCCGTGCGCCGCTCTCGAGCCGGCATTGCTGATCCTAATCGTCCTAATGGCTCATTCTTGTTTCTGGGTCCTACCGGCGTGGGTAAAACCGAGCTATGTAAGGCGCTGGCAGAGTTTTTATTTGATACCCAGGACGCGATGGTACGTATCGACATGTCTGAATTTATGGAAAAACATTCGGTCTCCAGGCTCGTTGGTGCACCTCCAGGGTATGTGGGATACGATGAAGGCGGGTACTTAACCGAAGCTGTTCGGCGCCGGCCTTATTCCGTCCTGCTACTCGACGAAGTCGAAAAAGCCCACCCCGATGTCTTTAACATTTTACTGCAAGTACTGGATGACGGCCGCCTGACAGATGGACAGGGCAGGACCGTTGATTTTAGAAATACCGTGGTCGTCATGACATCTAATTTAGGTTCAGATGTCATTCAAACGCTATCAGGCGAAGAGAATTACGAGAAAATGAAAGAGTCGGTGATGGAAGTTGTTGGCCAACATTTCAGACCCGAGTTTCTTAACCGGATCGACGAATTAGTGGTCTTCCACCCACTGCAACGATCTCACATCGCCGACATTGCCAAGCTTCAGATTGCGTTGTTACAACAGCGTATGGCTGAGCAGCACCTCAATCTTGACATAAGCACTGAGGCATTCGATTTCTTATGTGAAAAAGGATACGACCCGGTCTATGGCGCACGTCCATTAAAACGAGTAATCCAACGCTATCTGGAAAATGAATTGGCTAAGGAGTTACTGGGAGGGCAGTTTGTTGCCGGAGATACCATGAAGGTGACGACTGAAAATCATAAACTGGTTATAAGCCCCTAATGTCTCACCTTCAGACGATAATAATGGCGTTATAATTACGGAAAATGGCAGTATTGGCTGCCGTTATCCGATGGCTTTTAGCTCCGAAGTCGAACGCTGGATTATTTGTTCCAGCATAATATCTCCCGTATCCATTTCAGCGGCTCCTGCGGATATTGTAAACGGGATTTTCTGGCCATCAAACTCTGGATGAACCTGTTTTAGTAGGTTACTGAACTCCCCTAACTTATGCTCACACTGCTCTATGTGACATTCGGGTAATAAAATCACAAATTCACTGTCTCCCAGGCGTGCCAATAAATCAGACTGACGTATATGTCCCAATATTGAGGTTGAAAGATGGTGAATGAGTGAATCACCTGCCCTGAATCCGAGTTGCAAATTAATTTCTTTTAAATTATCTATCTTGAGTGTCACAAGAGAAAAGGGTCGACCATAGCGCTGGCAACGATTAAGTTCCTTTTCACCCACATCATAAAGCATGCGCCTGTTGTATAAACCGGACAAAGGATCGACATAACCTATTAATGAGTTTTTAGATAAATCCTGGAATGCTTTTTCTGACAGTAAATGGCGCGCTCGTACAGGCAATAGTGCTTGCTGCTCTGGCAATAAAAGAACATCAATTCCAGGTTTGACAATACTGTAATCAATGTCTTCATTGTGACGATAAATGATAAGCTGACAACACTGATTTTCTGAGATGGTGCTGGCTATCTCTGCCAACCGGTTTGCAGCCAGTGCCGCACTATAAACCACCAGATCCGGATGATTGATTCGAACCGAATTTTGCAGTGCCAATAACTCAGTCTCGTAAAACAAGAAATCACACTGGTCCAATAGCGATTCCTTCCAATTGACAAGAGTTTCAGCGTTAGTAGCCGCAAATAAAATGCGGTTTGTAATTGCAGCCGTCATGAGATCAACCAATTATTTTTTAGTCATGTTATCCGTTCTAAATAGAAAAAACAGCTATGGAGAACTGAATAACGCAATATTTCGTGGCTAAATTAATAAATTTTCAAGAATTATCCCAGGTTTAGTCTAATTCTGACACGAAGCACCAAACTTTGGTTGACATTTATATCCACACATAGACAATCCTATTCAGTTGTATTTTACAACACTCCTCGATTTTAGTGGCATATCCAAGTTACCCGCTAACGTCGACATAAATGATTGATCCATTCAGAACAGGATTTGGCATTGTTCAACCCAGGTTGATGGGTGCTGATGAATGGGCTGGAAGCGATTGTGACTAAACCAGACAACACCTTAGGTTTCAGAGATATTCCTCTGAACTCACTGGTAACGGGTTTTACCGAATCCGCTATTGAGTGCTAGGGTCTTGTCCACAATTGAGGTGATTCGACATGTCGAATTCTATCCCTGAACCGGAAATGTTATCCGGTGGTGAAATGTTAATACGTTCTCTTAAAGAAGAGAACGTTGAATATATCTATGGTTATCCTGGTGGCGCTGTACTGCACATATATGACGCGCTACACCAGCAGCAGCATGTTAAACACATCCTGGTACGACACGAACAAGCCGCTACTCACATGGCCGACGCCTATGCGCGCGCCAGCGGTAAAGCCGGTGTTGTATTACTAACCTCCGGACCTGGCGCAACAAATGGCATAACCGGTATTGCTACTGCCTATATGGATTCTATCCCTATGGTGGTAATTACCGGACAGGTAATGAGCTGGTTAATTGGTGACGACGCCTTTCAGGAAACCGACATGATGGGTATTAGTCGTCCTGTGGTGAAGCACAGCATGACCATCAGGCACCAAAGCCAGATTGCCGAGACCATTAAAAAAGCATTCCATATTGCTCAAACCGGGCGTCCTGGCCCCGTTTTGGTTGATATTCCTAAAGACATAACGGCTCCCAACGATAAGTTTCCGTTTGAGTATCCAGAAAAAATCAAGATGCGCTCATACAATCCGGTGCAACGTGGTCATAGTGGACAAATTAAAAAGGCGATAAACGAACTATTTAAAGCCAAACGCCCTATTATTTATGCAGGTGGTGGTGTGGTATTGGGTCGTGCGTCGGAAGAGCTAACTGAATTAAGCCGTATGTTAAACTACCCGGTTACCAATACCCTAATGGGTTTGGGCGCATTCCCCGGATCTGACTCACAATTTGTTGGCATGCTGGGTATGCATGGCAGTTATGAAGCCAATATGGCCATGCATAACGCCGACTGCATACTGGCAATCGGTGCTCGTTTTGATGACCGTGTTACCAACGCGGTTTCAAAGTTCTGCCCAAATGCGAAGATTATCCAAATTGATATCGATCCTTCCAGTATTTCCAAGAATGTTAGCGTAGACATTCCCATTGTAGGTCCGGCTAAATCTGTATTAAAAGAAATGATAGAAATGGCTCGTAATGCTCCACAGAAAAATGATACCGACGCCCTATCCGATTGGTGGAAGCAGGTAGAAAACTGGCGTTCACGCAGGGCTGGCATCTATCGCTCCGATGATAGTGAGATGATGAAACCACAGTGGGTAATCGAAAAAATGTGGGAAGCCACCCATGGTGATGCTTTTGTCTGTTCGGACGTTGGGCAACACCAGATGTTCGCGGCACAGTATTACAAATTTAACAAACCAAATCGCTGGATTAACTCCGGCGGCCTGGGCACGATGGGCTTCGGTTTACCCGCTGCCATGGGTGTTAAATTAAATTATCCTGACGATGATGTAGTCTGTGTAACGGGTGAGGGCTCCATTCAGATGAACATTCAGGAACTGAGCACCTGCAGCCAATACAACCTGCCTGTCAAGGTGCTTACCCTGAACAATGGTTATCTGGGCATGGTCAAACAGTGGCAAGACCTGAACTATGAGTCTCGTTATTCAAACACCTATCTGGATTCTTTGCCAGATTTCGTAAAACTGGCCGAGGCCTACGGTCATGTTGGCATGAGAATAGAAAAACCTTCCGACCTTGAAGGGGCACTTCGTGAAGCATTTGCCATGAAAGATCGATTAGTCTTTATGGATATTTTGGTTGATCAAAAAGAACATGTATATCCTATGCAGGTTCCAAATGGTGCCATGTGCGACATGCTTTTAAGCAAAACGGAGAGGACTTGAAGCCATGCGTAGAATTATATCGGTATTAATGGAAAATGAATCAGGAACCCTGTCTCGCGTTGTTGGATTGTTCTCTCAACGCGGATACAACATTGACTCTTTAACCGTTGCGCCTACTGAAGATCCAAGCCTCTCCAGAATGACGCTGGTAACCCATGGTGATGAGCGAGTCATAGAGCAAATCACCAAGCAGCTAAATAAACTGATTGACGTAGTGAAACTTGTTGACCTGACAGAAGGCACGCATATCGAACGTGAACTTATGCTGGTTAAGGTTCGAGCGACCGGCGCGCAACGGGAAGAACTAAAACGAACCAGCGATATTTTCCGAGGTCAGATCGTCGATGTTATTGCAAATGCCTATACCATTCAGTTGGTGGGGACGAGTGAAAAACTGGATGCCTTCCTGTCCTCGATCGAAAATGCAACCAGCATTCTTGAAGTAGCAAGATCAGGCGTTTCCGGCATTGCTCGCGGAGAAAAAGTGCTCTCCGTATAACAGCTAAGGCCAGCAAATTGCCGGCCTTATTTTTTTACTGGCAAAAAAGACATTATCATGACTCTTGACTCTAGTGACATTCCCTCTCCCTGTGTTCGAAATTGCTGTCTGAACCTGGAAGACATTTGTCTGGGCTGCGGCAGAAGCCTGAATGAAATCACTGATTGGACACGCAAAGGTAATGATCAAAAACTGGCAACGCTGGCAAAGTCTAAACAACGGCTGAAGGCCATAAATAACTGAGTCTACTTCCCTTTTATAACTAAAATCAAAAATCGTAAAGTCATGGCTGCAGCAAATATTACTAAAACCCAGGTAATCGCGTTACATAACCACTCAGGTTCACAGGGTAAACCGATACTGACCATTTTATTCGCTCTTTTTGATGTCGATTACTTCTTTGACCGCAAACTAGTGGTAAAGTTTAGTCCATTAAGGTTGAGAACTTTGCACGAAAGCTATTTTGCTCATATACGGTGTTAAAAATATGCTCAGTCGGTCATTTACATCTGTAAACTCCCGACTTGCGCGCATTTTTGCCTTGCCTATCAGCAAAATTTTCATCCGTGCAAAGGTCTCGGGTTATTTCAGAATTAATCAGGTTAATTTTAATGCCAAAGCCCGACATATATACTGCCAGTCAAAATTTAATAAACGCAATAAGGGCGTTATTTCCTTTTGATATGCCAGAAGCTCAACTATGCGCCGGGACCTGTATTGGCTGCCCAAAAAAACTGCTAGCCTTTATGGACTCAGAGCTTGATGACCTGCAAAATCGCATCAATCAAAAAGATAAAATAAATTTTGGCAACTTAAAAACACTAGAGCGTCAGGCAAGTAAAATTAAAAAAATCCTGCAAAAGAACCAACTCATCGGCTAGAGATAGAGATAGTAGCCCCAAAAAAATTGTCATCGGGAGTTTCATGCAAATATTTAAAAAACACCTCCTCTCTTTATCCAAAGATATTGTTGCTGTCTATTGGACACTGATAAAAATTATGGTGCCGACCCTGATCCTAGTCAAAGGTTTAGAGCTTATCGGGGCAGTAGACTGGTTGGCTCACCTGTTATCACCTCTGATGAAATTTGTTGGTTTACCCGATGCAATGGGCCTCGTTTGGGCAGCCTCCATACTGACAAACATCTATACATCAATGGCTGTTTATTTTGAATTGGCTGCCGACAACCCGCTGTCAATCGCCCAGGTATCTGTATTAGGTTTACTGTTATTAATCGGCCATGCTATTCCCATTGAAGGCGCCATTGCTAAAAAAGCTGGCGTGAGGTGGCGAGTAACACTTTTGATTAAACTATTCGGAAGTCTGGTGTTAGGCGCTATTTTAAATGCTACCTACAGCATCACGAACTGGTTACAAGAACCCGCTGTAATGCTCTGGAAACCCGATCAACAATCAACAAGCCTTATTGACTGGGCTTATGGTCAACTTGAATTATTGTTCATTATATTTTTTATTATAACGGCGTTACTCAGTTTATTAAAAGTATTGAATCTACTGGGTATTGAACGAGTCATTCATCGTCTTTTGGAACCCGCACTCCGGTTTATCGGTGTTGGTAAAGAAGCTGCGAATACCACGGTCATCGGCGTCACGTTAGGGCTATCCTTTGGAGGCGGCTTACTCATTCAGGAAGCCAAAGCCGGACACATGAAGAAAAAGGATGTATTCCTGTCGATGTGTTTTCTGGCACTCTGTCATAGTCTTATTGAGGATACGCTACTAATGATGATGCTAGGTGCGCATCTTTCTGCCATCTTATGGGCTCGATTAGTTTTTTCACTGCTGGCGATTGCCTGGTTGGCACGCTGGGTACGCCGCCCTTCGGGTCAAAGGTTACTGAACTGGGGCATGAAAAGTGTAGGCAGCTGAACAAATTTCAGTGACCTACCGCGACATTGTTTGAAATTAACAGAGAGTTCCATTCACCTTCTAACTGCAATATCGAGATAAACATGCCGAATGATCGCAAAGCCATACTACTCGCACTCGTTGCAGTATTATGTTGGTCCACTGTCGCTACTGCATTCAAGCTGGCACTGGCAGAACAGTCGTTATACCAGCTATTGTGGGTTGCCAACATCACCACCATCCTGATATTAATTCCGATACTCGCATTTCAAGGACAATTAAAGCTTGCTATTTCAACGCTGACCAAAGGAGCACGACTGACCCTGCTGCTAGCCATTATTAATCCGGTCGTTTATTACCTGGTTTTATTTAAAGCCTATGAATTACTTCCAGCTCAGGTCGCCCAACCCATCAACTACACCTGGGCGATCACATTAACGTTACTATCGGTTCCCTTTTTGGGTCATCACTTTACGCGAAAAGATGCATTAGCCATGGTGGTAGCCTATGGAGGAGTGGTACTCATTAGTTTTGGTGGTCGAGCCTCCGGACAGGCAGTAACCCTTTTAGGTATCGGCCTGGCGCTGTTCAGCACCTTGCTATGGGCCGCTTACTGGATTATTAATACCAAAGACCAACGAACCCCCGTTATCGCCATTTTCCAAAATTTTCTGTTCGCCCTGCCTCTAACAACCCTGGTGTTTATGGTATTTGATGGCCAATTTGAGTCTAGTTGGCAGAGCCTGGTTTCAGGCATCTATGTTGGTTTATTTGAAATGGGAATTACCTTTGTATTCTGGCTATCAGCACTCAGACTGGCATCACGAGCGAGTATTATCAGCAACCTGATCTTTATCTCACCCTTCGTCTCCCTGATATTAATTAATCAAATATTAGGAGAAACCATAGGATCCCTGACTATTGCCGGCTTGATTGCTATAGTCTTTGCGCTGCTATATCAAAACATGAGTCAGACATCGGACGCACGCTGACATTCATATAGTGACGAATAAAAATTTCGGCAACTGTGGCACCTTAGGCTTTCCACTGTCGTGTAAGATCTGACTTTAGTCGGCGGCGCCATCACAACAAACCTTGAACTTTCGGATCGGGAACGGAAGGACACTGACAGGTTCTGAATAGAATAACCCGTAATCTATTATCTGTATTCTAGATACCCGGTTTCCAACCATTAGTGATGGGATATCGACGGTCGCGGCCAAAACCACGAGGCGTAATACGCACGCCTTCTGGAGCCTGCCGACGCTTATACTCATTCATGTCAATTAAACGAATAACCCGATAAACTTCTTCAGCATTATAGCCCATAGCAACAATGGCTTCGGCTGACTTATCTTGCTGTACATAGGCCTCGATAATGGCATCAAGTACTTCATAAGGTGGCAAACTGTCTTCATCTTTTTGATCCGGAGCCAGTTCAGCTGATGGAGGACGATCAATCACACGCTGAGGGATAACCGGGCTAATGGTATTTCGGTATTCTGCAAGCTTAAAAACCAATGTTTTCGGCACATCTTTTAAGACGTTATATCCACCACACATATCACCATAAAGCGTTGCATAACCAACGGCTAATTCCGATTTATTACCCGTGGTAAGTACCATTTTGCCACTCTTGTTTGACACCGCCATCAATAGCAAACCTCGAATTCGCGCCTGTAGATTTTGTTCCGTGGTGTCTATAGCCAGCCCTTCAAACAAGGGACCTAGTGTTTCAATACCCGCTTCATATAGTGCACCAATGGGTAGTTCGGAATATTCAACACTCAACATTTTGGCCTGTTCACGGGCATCATCCAGACTCATTTGGCTGGTGTAGGCATAAGGCATCATAATGGCCTGCACTCTATCGGCTCCCAGCGCATCGACCGCGACAGCCAGGCTAAATCCGGAATCAATTCCACCCGACAACCCCAATAAAACACCCTTAAATCCATTACGGTTCACATAGGCTTTTAAGCCCAAAACTAACGCCTGATAAACCTCTTCCAACATGGGTTTGGGATCAAGAATTTCACCCTCTTCTATGCGAACACCCTCTTGGGTCTTGTTCAAATAGATATAATCGAGTGTTTGTTTATAGGCTGAGCTGTGATGTTTGAGACCAGTACCATCAGCGGCCATAGAACCACCATCAAACACCAGCTCATCTTGACCACAAATATGGTTAACATAACAAATTGCCAGGTTATGCGCCCTGGCCATCTGAGTTACTCGTGCTCTGCGCTCGGCATCCCGGTTAATATGAAAAGGCGAACCATTAATATTTAAGATGACTTCTGCTCCGGCTTGCTTCGCCAGCCTGGTGGGTTCGTCAAACCAGATATCTTCACAGATACTTAACGCACACTTAAATCCTTGTATATCGACCACTACCGTCTCGTCACCTGCCGTGAAATACCTTTTCTCATCAAAAACCTGATAGTTCGGTAATTCCCGTTTATCATATTCACAAATAATGTCACCACTGTAGATAACAGCCGAACGGTTGGTTAGGGCACCCGAATCCAATGACGGATAACCAACCACCAGATAGATGGGCAGTTTCAAATCACAAATTTTATCCAGCGCCGCTTGAACCCGAATCTTCAGACTCTCTCGCAGCAATAAATCTTCTGGAGGATAGCCAGTAATGGTTAATTCAGGGTATATAACCAACTGGGCACCTTCAGCAAGCGCCTGATGGGCAATATCTATAATGCGGTCTGTATTGCCAGGAATATCTCCAACGACAAACTCCTGCTGTGCCAACGCGACTTTTAATCTGCTCAAGATCAATCCTTCGGATACCCGTGTAAGATAAAATTAGTCCGGCTATTTTGCCCATTAAACATGACATTGCAACCAGAAACGTGGCATCCTTTTCGGGTAATTTGACAACAAAGCTTGCCATTAAATGTACAGGCAACAAGGCTTGGGAATATAATAACCAGATGAACACTGATAAGGCCTATATTAGTAACGAAAGTCAGTACCGATTAATGCTGTTCTTTAACTATTATCGCCTGGCTTTGGCGATATTGTTGTTGGTGTTACTACAAACCGGATTATTAAATGTATTTCAAGCTGTCCACGGCGAGTTTCAAACGCTAACCATCACGATCGGCTTATATTTAGTACTCTGTGGCCTGGGTATGATGGTGACTCAACAAGAGAATATGAGTCAGTCAGCGGTTTTGGCAATCATGATCACCGACGTCTTATTACTGACTATCATCACCAAAACCACGGGAGGCGTTGAGGGTGGTTTTGCAAACCTGATGCTGGTCAACGTGGCCGCAGGGTCATTTTTTTTAAACCTGAGATATGGCCTTCTACTCGCAGCCATCGCCTCTTCAGGTGTAGTCTATACCGAATTAATTTCAAGCTTTGGTACCAGTAATGCCTCATTTTTAAGTGCAGCACTCTTGGGTATAGCATTTTTTGCGGTAACCTTACTGATTCAATATATTCTTAACCGAGCAAGAATTTCAGAAAAAATTGCTGAAGAACACGCCGAAAGTTTCATAGACCTGCAGTTTATTAACGAACAGGTTATCCAACGAATGCGTACCGGCATTATTGTTTGCAGCCTTGAAGGCCAGATCAAAATGATTAACCAGTCTGCGATCACGCTAATCACCAATGACAGCACTATTAGTCGAATGGACAGGGTACCAAACCAACTGATGAGGCACATACAGCAATGGAAAGATACCCAACTCAATCTATTACAAACCATTCGCTTTAATCCTAAACTGCCTGATACTCAAATCAGCATTGCGTCTTTACAAGAATCCCGAAATTCAGATTTGTTGATTTTTCTCGAAGACAGCAGCCAGATTAAGCAACAGGCCCAGCAAATGAAACTGGCGTCGTTAGGTCGATTAACAGCCAGCATTGCCCACGAAATTAGAAACCCGCTCGGTGCTATTAGTCATGCTGCCCAATTAATGTCTGAATCACATGAGCTAGACAAGACCGACTTGCGAATGCTGGAAATTATTGAGAACCATACCCACAGAATGAACGGTATTATAGAAAACGTATTACAACTTTCCAGGCAGTCACGCTCCACTCCCGAATTATTTGTACTGGGTAGCTGGCTTGAGCAATTTAAACGTGAATATCAAGAAGCACACCCACAGTGTTCGATAAACATTAAGTGTCCCGATTCACTACATTTACGATTTGACCAAAGTCAGCTCCAACAAATAGTCGCCAATCTAGTGACCAATGGCTTGCGCTATAGTGCCTCTTTCTCTAATCAGGAACGTATTGAAATTAACGCAGGCATACTCAATGCCAACGATCAGCCCTATCTGGATATCATTGACTTCGGTCCAGGCTTAACTGCTGAACAGCAAGAGCACATATTTGAACCCTTCTACACCACCGAAAGCACGGGTACCGGGCTAGGGTTATTTATTTGTAAGGAATTATGTGAAGCCAACCAGTCTCGGTTAGAATGGATTCCTTTAAAAGACAAGTCTGAAACCGGATGTCGGTTTAGAATTTTATTTGTACATCCACAACGCGAACAAATGGATTAATATACATGCAGGCATCAAAAGTACTCATAGTTGATGATGAACCCGATATTCGTGAACTGTTAGAAATCACCCTGACGAGAATGGGCTTGACCGTGTCCAGCGCTGAAGATCTGGCATCAGCCAAGGCGTTGTTATTACAAGAACAGTTCCAGCTTTGCTTAAGCGATATGCGTTTACCTGACGGTGATGGCTTGTCACTGGTTGAACATATTCAAGAACATCACTCCAATTTACCCGTCGCTATTATTAGTGCCCACGGTACCATGGAAATAGCGATTCAGGCCCTAAAACTGGGCGCCTTTGATTTCGTTTCAAAACCGGTTGACTTAAAACAGCTTCGACAAATTGTGTCTTCAGCATTGAATCTAAAGTCTACATCGCAATCGATGGCAGACATTCAAAGCTCAAACCTGCAAGGTAAATCAGCTGTCTTTCAGCGCATGATGAAAAAAGCATTTAAACTGTCAAAAAGTCAGGCTCCCATATTTATTTGTGGCGAATCCGGCACAGGAAAAGAGTTGGTTGCCAATTTCATTCACGAGCAAGGACCTAGAGCCAAGGGTCCTTTTATTGCCGTAAACTGCGGAGCCATACCCGCCGAGTTAATGGAAAGTGAATTTTTTGGTCATAAAAAAGGCAGTTTTACCGGTGCGATTAGCGATAAAGACGGTTTTTTTCAAGCGGCCAACGGCGGCACTTTATTTCTTGATGAAGTAGCAGATTTACCGCTGGACATGCAAGTAAAGTTACTACGCGCGATACAGGAAAAGAAAGTCCGCCCTATTGGCGACTCTAAAGAAGTTCCTGTCGACGTACGTATTCTATCTGCAACCCATAAGAATCTGCAAAAAGCGGTTCAGCAAAATATTTTCAGACAAGATTTATTTTATCGACTCAACGTGATTCAACTCGACATACCACCTCTTCGAGATCGACAAGAAGATATTGTTGAGTTAACCCATGTCATATTGGAAAAACTACAAAAAGAGTATCAATACGGAGCTATAGAGTTAAGCGATTCTGCCAAATATGAGTTATTGCACTATCATTACCCGGGCAATGTCCGGGAGTTGGAGAACATTTTGGAGCGTGCTTTTGCACTCTGTGATGAAGGTGAAATTATTGATGCCGAAGCCTTGGGCTTACATCAAGCTAAGGCTGGTGAATCCATACCTATGGTGGTTTCAGAAGATGGAACGCCATTGGTTAAGCATATCGACCAGAACCCGTCGGCAACCAATACATCCAGACATTTGGAAGATTACAGCCTTGATCAATACAATCTTGATGAATATATGGAAAAGGTTGAAAAAGAGGTCATCGAAAAGGCATTAGAGTCTACCCGTTGGAATAAAACGGCAGCAGCTAAAAAATTGGGAATAACATTTCGAGCCCTAAGATATAAATTGAAAAAACTCAATTTATAATGAGCAGAGGATTTAAAACAGTCTCTTTAAAAGCACAACGCACATAAAGGAGCCAAAGGGCTCCTTTAACATAACAGCAGGATTACCAGGATGAACAGACACCTACACCTGCATCAGAACCTTCATACCAGCATTTTTGACCCGCAGCATTCAAGGTTAACAGACCATCACCTTCTAATATTGTTCCAGCAATAGGTGTAGCAGCTAATGCGTAGTCTCCGACTGACGCCGCTGTAATCGTCAGATTACAGGTTGGATTGCCGTCGATAGGAGCCTGGGTTGCAAAAATAGCCGGCGAACCCGTAGCTGCGCCGCCTGTTGCTGCTCCCACATAACTTGATGGCGTTGCCAGGGTATAAAAACGTTCCATGGCATTCGCCATTTGAACCAATGCCGACTGACATTCGGTTCTATTGGTTTGTACAACATAGTTCTGATAACTGGGTAGACCAACTGCAGCAATAATTCCGATAATTGCAACCACGATCATCAGTTCAATTAATGTTACGCCCGACTGTTTCATTAGTTCTCCATAAGTGGGTAATTATCAGGTAATAACCAGATTTCAGTTACCGTGGCATTTTTGTTTTTTACAATAATTGCACCGGTTCCAGGTTTAATCTGGAATAAAAATATTCGATCTAACTCAGGTGTCATAACCTTAACAGCCCTGGTCACCTTGTGCACCAATCCATCGGCTTCTATCCGATAATCTGCTGCATCGACAGCCACGATACGCATCTCCAAGCCATAAGCGGGAAAACCCTTGGGGCGTATTCCCTGGGCCATGGAAAGAGTCGTGACCAACACCAACAAGATCGTGAACGCATGTCTCATTTAGCTTACTCCTATTAATCGGCTAACTCTTTCCATGACAATTTCCCCTGGGGATAGCTCGAATCAACGTTTGCGCCCGCACAGACCAACTCACCGGTACTGGTCTGGTAACACACCTGCGACCCATCTGAGCCACCACCATCAATAATAGCAATATCAGACGGTAACCCGTCATCAATACGGATTGCCGAGGGTATCTCGTTATCATCGGCAACACCATCACCGTCCGTATCATAAAAGTCGTTTTCATCAAAGGAACCATCATCATTCAAGTCAAAAGCCGGTTTCTCAGGTACCACGCCACCTGATTTGCTATTTATTGAGAACAAATAGCCTCCTGGTGCATCTGAACAAGCCTTATTCGAACTGGGTAAAATGGACACGCCAAATAATACGCCTTCTTTAATGAGCAGATTACGAATACCACGCTCTCCCGGATATTCGGCATCCACCAAAGCACAGCCAGCATTACCGGCCGCACAGAGATCGAAGTTAATCACCCAACCCATGACACGGTTACCAATTTTACCTGAATCTTTATAGGCTACCAGATTGTTAGAGAGCGTGCGGTAAGTAAAGCCATGTAACTGACTGGCGACATTGGTAAATTCCTGCTCTATCAATTCACTGGAGACCATGGGGTACGAGGCCGATAAGTTATCCCAAATGCCATACAAAGACTGCACGTCAGTTGAAGTAATGTCATCCAGAGTCATCCAGCTACCCGTCGATACCACCACCAGATAACCGGCACCGCTATCGTTATGAGTGACAATAGGTTGAACGGTAATGGGTTGGCGCGTAAAGGTGACCGAATCGACTTCATAGCGAGCTGTGTACAACAATTGCTCCATTTGCCACAGAGCAGGATCTTCATCAGACAAATCAAAGCGATACAAATTGCCAGCCAAATCTCCGGCATAAACAATATCGACTGTACCATTGTTATCAATATCAATAGCTCTAGGTGTCCCTAAACCATTGGGGTATGTATCAACTCCGTCAGTTATAAAACCTTCACCCGTCTCCATAACAATAAAATCATCGTTACTGGCATTACTGGCCTGACTCACCTTATTCCAGTCTCCGTCCAGTCCGCCATCAATAAACAATGCAAACAATGAAGACTCACCCTTGATGTTGCTTTGGTTATAACCATTACCAAACAGTGAAATCCAGCGATGGTTACCACTGGCATACTTGGCATTAGACATCACAATGTTAGGCGTGCTAAAGGTTAATCCCAAACGATCATCGTCGGCGTCTGTAAACTCCCACATGACGTTGTCCGTCATTTGCGATTGGTTAAATGTCACGGGATCGGTAATATCCAGCGCATAATAGCCTTTTCCTCCAGCTCGATAGCCTCCCATTAAGACGGTTTTCCATTGCTCAATACCTCCGTCCTTCATGAATACATCATTAATGCCAGGTGATCCGTCTACCGACATTTCGTGAATATAACTGGGCAGCGTAAATTCATAGAGGTCGTCCATGGTTTTATTTGGTACAAACGCAAATATTTCTTTGCCGTTGGTCGCATCAAAACCATGCAACATGCCATCATTCGCACCGGCATAGACCAGATCAGCCCGGTGCAAATATTTGTTTTTAAACTCTGAATAGAGCGTACCTATGGCGGTTGGGTAGGGTTCGAAATCACGTTTTATACCCTGAGGGATGCCGACATAACGTGGTGTCGAGTTAGCAAAATCGCCTAATAATCCGTCTCGGTCTCGCAACTCACCCTTATCGAAACGAGCGCCTTCCAGCGAGGTATCACCCCATAAAAAGTCGATTCGCTCATCTCCCCAGACCGCATCAGCATCTCCATAATTGACGCCTCGATTGGTAGGCTCATCAGCCTCAAACCAGGACTGCTGTGTCGCGGTCAAGCCGGCATCATAATCAAATAAAATCCCCTGCTTGAGTTCCGGATCATAACTCACAATTAAACGCGTACCGGCGGCAACCACTTGGTCCAGCTGTTCAGATGCCGACCAAACCGGGCTATCTACCAAGGGCTTTCCACTATTATCAAAAGTAATGGCAACCAGGTCACCATCAAAGGTTGTTGGATTATAAAATGCCCTAAAAATGTAGGTGCCGGTTTTTAATTCTTGCGAGTTAAACGACACACCGGCAGCACCGCTTTGCTCGGCAAAAATTTTGAGGAAACTATCGGCCAGATTATCCGTTAGTACCTGATCGTCACGAGTGGCATAGAATTCGCCTCTGCCGTTAAAGGCAGCATGCATCATGTCTTTTATTTTATTTTCTTTACTAACAGTAGGATCAGGCCAGTCAACGGCCGTTTCATTCACGTCCTTACCAAAGATATCGGGACTAAATCCTTCCAATTCCAGACCGAAGGCCACGGTATAGGTTTTCATATGTTGCTGCATCTGAGTAATACCATCAAGATCTGGCTCCCGGGCCAAATCAATATTGGTAACCATAACCTCGTCATCCAGATCCGGTCGTAAATCCGTCTCATAATAATACATGGCGACATCAGCTAGGGTGTTGCTCCAGGACTTTGATGGCTCGCCAGCACTATCGGCAAAAGCTCCGCCCTTGTATTTACCGTTACCCGCATCCCTATCTCCTACATTAGGACTACTACCGTTCCAAAAACCATCTGAGAATAACAGTGCATAGTTTTGTTGACAGGTGGCACCTTCCTCAATACTTAAATACGGACAGGCTGCAGCACCCAGTTTATTCATCACATTACCGCTACCATCGGTGGTTGAAGAACAACTAAAATACTCACCTACATCCCTCAAGGTTGTTCGTAATGGCGTTCCTCCTTGAGGTAGGGTGCGATCGATTTGCCTATACAGGTTATATTTTGGACTACCTACCGCTTCCGCATTGGGGTTAAGTGTTTCTACTTCCAAATCATAATCACGGGTAGTCGTGTTAGAATTTAGCGTGGCATAACCTACTCTGGAGGTAATCATATTCTCTAACACGAAATGCAGGGATGCTTTTACAGAAAACTCCCGACTGCGGTAAAAATTAAACCAGTTTTGGAAGTTTTGTTGGTTCTCTACAGAAAGTGAATTAACGGTAAACTTTTGAACATTGTCACCCTCACCGTCTTCAAACAGACTATCGCCATCGTCTACCCAGTTATCAAACAAACCATTGTTATTAGAATCTTCCCAGGTGTAGTAGCTAAAACCATCTATCTCCAGGTTTGTGTGTGCACCGGAAGGTGTTACTTCATCCCAGCTAGTTGAATGCCTGGTTAGATCTAACCATTCCAAGGGATTCGCCGGATCATCAAAACCGATCAAAACAAAACCTGCAGCACTCGCTTCAGAGGCAGTAAATTCAGCAGCTAGCTCAGAATATGGAACACCATCCGGGTAATTGAGGTTTTTATACTCAGACAAACCTGGCCAGGGGGTATATATTCTGTTGGGATCATAATACAGGTGGTTAAAATCTGAGTTTCTAAAACGCCAGGCATCTTTAGCGGCAAGTCTGCAGTCACCCAAACTATCATCTGTCACATTTGAATTAAACTCGACACCGTAATAATAAACAGACCCTACCGGACAACCCGCTTGTTGCTCAATGGGGCCACTGGACAGGACATCTGAATTATCAAAAGGCTGGTTATATACAAATCTACCGTCTGTTTCGAAATTACCGGTCATAACTTCCCAGTCCATAGAACCGGAGTCATCCATAATAATCATGACATTGGGCGAGGCACCCTGAGGAATCTCTAATGGCTTAGTTGACATACCCCACTCAGCGGCATAGATTCCAGCAGATGAAATCAAGATTGCCAGCGTTAATATGAATCTGTTCATGGGTATCTCCATCATTAAATCGCCTTGGCTACTGTTGCTTGCAGCATCACGACACTGCCTTTACCACTTTCACCACGAGCAGTTACTCTGAACACGGTCGTTTCAGTGGCACCGGTTTGCTCACCATATTCATTGCCTAAATTGAGCTCATCGGAATCGGTGACAATCGCCAACCGTTCGATAATGTACTTTGGAGGAGCCCCGGTCATGCCAGGGTGTTCCGTCACAAACTGCACAGCGGTATTGTCTGTCCAGTCGACGGTGGTCCATACCTTTTTTGTTAATTCATGATCTCGAAACAAGCCATTGGTGCCCGATACCGAGAAACCACCGGTCGAAAACAACACGGCTATCTGCTCTTCCGCAGCTTTCAAGGCAAATTCTGCAGCTTCAAATGCCAGATAATAGTCTTTTTGATTTGAGGCCATTTTTTCTTCAAGCGTGGTAGTTTCCATTGAACCCACGCCCATGAAGGTTAAAACCAATAGTAAAACCAATGCGATAAGTAGGGCAGCACCCTTTTGATTCTTTAATTTTGATTGAATCATATCCCTTTATTCCTTAGCTTCACTGTGGCGGCGAAATCTCTCTCAATAAGATTTGCACCATCTACCGGATCAATAGAGTCAGCGGTAATTTGTATATTTAAAGAGACCACATTGTCGAAGTCAGTGACGTCTTCTGGCCTGACGATGCGGTCAGGAATGCCATCACCGGAGGCATCTTCACCCGACCAAATTTCCAGGTCCCGTATGCCTGATGCAAATTCAAATGCAGCATTAGAGCCACTTTTCTGCCAAAGTGACAATACTTCTGCACCCTGATTATTGGTAAAGGTGGCCGGTGCGATATAAAAAATCGTGGTGGTAAACTCCTGAACTGTTGCTTCTTCACCAAAGGGATTGGAATTGGACAGATCTGTTTGTGAATTTCCAGGCGATCCAACACCGGTATTATGCACGACGTTAGACTCACCTGTTCCCACTTGAATTGTCAGGTTGGTAACCTGAAATAAAGACGCTTTTTCACAGTCGCTCAAAAATACAATATCGCCAATTTCCAATCCTTCTCCGCCAACTATTTTTAAATCAGCGGAGTTATTTGGCATAGCTGACGAAAGATTAAAGTCTGCAGTGGAAAGACCACGAATAACCAAAACATCCGTATCGGGAGCGGGTTGCGGAACCAGATCATATTCAGATGGGACGCTTGAAAATTCAGTATCAATTATGTCCAAATGGCCAGCTCTTAAATCATAGATATCGCCGCTACCAGAAGAACCTGAGACCGTATTGACAAATTCTGGCGACTCCAAATCCAGATTTGACAAACACCCCATATATCCAATCATGCGTGAATGGGAAACCAGTTCTGACAAGGCAAATCGGGCATTTTCCTGCACCCTTGATGAGCCCTGTACAAAATTACTGGTCTGCGCATTCTGAGTAAATACGGAATAAATACCACCGGTTAAAATCAGTCCCAATAGCATAGAAATCATTAACTCTACGAGTGTAAATCCCTTTTGAATGTTTAATTTATGCACACTCATCAGTTACATCCCCATCCCCAGAGTGGTTTGAATTGATACCAGCTGGCCGCCTGTCTTGTTGCCGTCAGCATAGGACACCCGATCCGTCCAGGTAATGATAATGTCATAGTCACCAGAAGCATTTAACGTCACGGCGCCCAGTGCATCCGGCATAAGTGGGTTAAATGTCGAACAATAGGTATGGCTTTGATATCCGCCCAACATACATTTCCAGTCAGCAATATGCACTTGAGCTATCTGACTAGTTGTACAGGTAACCGTTGCGCCAGCACAGGTTGTAGGTGATATTGGAGGCTGATCGGCTAGCGCGGTTTTATAATCTGCATGGGGGTTAGTACGGATACGGTCCATAATGGTACCGGCTAAAAATAGCGCATTACTTCTGTTTAATGCGGACAAATTGTTTTTCAAACTGACCGCCTGCATACCAGTGATACCGATAAGTCCCACCGCTGTAATCAATAGAGCAACCAATATTTCGACCATGCCTATACCCTGCTGTCTTTTCATAGTCTTCACCTGATATATGCCGAACCAGAGCGCGGTAAGTGAACCACTCGGCTATTGCCATGCGCGTCTGAAATGGTAATTTCTTCATTAGACGCAATAGCAAGAATGCCACGAGGATTAAATGTGAGGTTGGTCGAACCATTGGCAAAGATCAAAGTATAACCAGCAGGAAATGGGTCAGACTGCCTTATCACAATTCCACCTTTACTGACTTGCCAGCCATTCACCCAGGCTCCATCCTGGGGTCCAAAAACCACATTTTCGCGCTGGGAAATAGCCTGAGACCTCGCCAGCGCAACACCACCGATTATACTGCGCACACTCGAGCTCAATTGATTACGCTGAACAAAACCCGTAAAACTCGGCATCGCCATGCCCGCAATAATGGCAAATAACGCAACCGTGATCATCAATTCTACTATAGTGAACCCACGCTGACCGCTTCGCATAAAAACCCCTTTTTTCATAACAGTATAATAGATGAGATCTAGCGTGTAGCCGTGCACCTATAGCCAAACGGCCATGTGCATCCGACCAGTGGTTTTTTATTTGTTTTAGTGATGACTGATCGGCACCAGATGTGTGACATAAGTCTCAGTTCCAGCACGGTAACGTTATAGGGCATTAGGGTAGCAGAGCTATAGGGCTTTGCAGCTATTGGGCTATAGCTGCTTTTTGTGTTGATCGCTAAACTTCTTTTAGTCGCAATTCTGGTGGCAAGCTGAAGGTGATGTTTTCAGGAATGCCATCAATATTATGTACTGTGGCCTGCGTTTTATCCTGAATACAGGATATTACACGCGATACCAATATT
>Ga0224506_10000799_pt1 | contig 24655 bp, 19 predicted proteins | sample SF_Jan12_sed_USG_2_FD_169108 | JGI IMG/M metagenome (GOLD analysis project Ga0224506, IMG submission 169108) | Sediment microbial communities from San Francisco Bay, California, United States - SF_Jan12_sed_USGS_8_1 | ecosystem: Environmental > Aquatic > Marine > Sediment | place: USA... | reverse complement strand
GCCTGCCAGCGCTACGCCAGTGGTTTGATAGGTAATCAGATGAAATCCGCCACTATGTCGCAGATATCGGGCCAGCACCATCATCGATGCCAGCGACAGGCTGCCTGCCAGTGCGATTAAGGCAGGAATAGTCAGCGCAGCTTCGCTGGGTGGAAAAATCAGCATCACCCCGATGAACCCCATACTCACGGCAATAAGACGCGGCCAGCCCACCTTTTCCCCTAGAAAAACCACCGACAGGCCGGTAACAAAAATAGGGGCGGCGAGATAAAACAGAAATACATCGGCGAGCGGTAATTCGCGTACGGCGAGATAAAAAAATGCCACTTCGGCAATCACCAGCAACACCCGTAAAAGCTGCAGTCCCGGCTGGGTAACTTTAAGCAGCCCGCTCAACATGCCTTTATGCCAGAGATAAACCAGCAATATCGACAGGGCCGCGAAACTGCGGACAGCCATTATCTGACCGACCGCATAATCTTCTACCAGCCATTTTCCAAGCGCGTCATTGACGGTAAAGAGGAACATCCCGCCGATCATCCAACCGATGCCATGCAGGTTGGTATTACCTTTCACGTCATACCTTCCATAGATTATGGCGTGGACAGTAAAAATATAGCCATATCAAATCGCCGAACTCGTATTCTGTCCATCGACCAGACGATTAATTCCCAGCGTATTGGCATTTTGCAGCGCCAGTGGCAACAGTGCATCCGGGAAACTCTGATAAGAAACCGGGCGAACAAATCGCTGAATCGCCAGCGACCCTACCGAGGTCGAACGCACATCCGTACTTGCCGGATAAGGCCCGCCATGTACCATGGAGTGACAAACTTCGACACCGGTTGGAAATCCGTTCATCAAAACGCGTCCGGCCTTTTCCTCTAATATCCGTACCAGGCGGGATGCCAATGCTTCATCACCATCATCCAGCTGAATGGTCGCGGTTAACTGGCCTCGAAGCGCATCGGCCACCGATACCATTTCTTCCACATTAGCGCACTCGACGACAATGCCGCAGGGGCCGAAAACTTCTTCGCTAAGGGCTTCTTTCTCCAGCCAGGTAGCAGCATCCGTATTAAAAATACAGGGTGATGCCTGGAAATCCTGAATCTGGTCGCTGGCGGCTAGCAGGCAGTTTAATTCGCTATTGTCGGCCAGACCATCGGTCTGGGCTTGATAGCTTTTAGCGATTCGGCGAGTCAGCAGCGGTTGCCCCGATACAGCTTCCGACGCTTTCAACGCAGCAGACTTGAAGCGCTCGCAATGTTCACCGCCCAGTAAAACCACCACACCAGGATTGGTACAAAACTGCCCAACCCCCATTGTCAGCGACTGGACCCAGTTCTCAGCGATACTGTCGACACGGTTAGTCATCGCCTCGCACAACAGAAACACCGGATTTATACTACCCAGCTCGCCATAAAAAGGAATGGGTTCAGGACGTGACACAGCCAGATCGAACAAGGCGCGTCCACCGGCCAGTGAACCTGTAAACCCAACCGCTTTTATTTGCGGATGCGTGACCAGCGAATGCCCTACTCGATGATCCCCACCCTGTAGCTGACTGAACACACCATCCGGCATCTGACAGGCTTTGATCGCTGCTTCTATTGCCTGAGCAATAATTTCACAGGTTCCGGGGTGGGCTTCGTGAGCCTTGACGACCACGGGGCAACCAGCCGCCAGGGCCGAGGCTGTATCCCCACCCGCGGTTGAAAAAGCCAGCGGGAAATTGCTCGCGCCGAATACTGCAACCGGACCGATGGCCTTATTCGCGGTACGAATATCAACCTTGGGGATAGGCGCTCTATCTGGATCAGCCTGATCGATACGTGCCTGCAGCCAGTCCCCCTGCTCAATCCAGTCGGCAAAAAAGCGTAATTGGTTGACCGTTCTTCCCCGTTCACCTTCCAGACGGGCCTCGGGTAAAGCCGTTTCCGCGTGGGCAATGGCGGTAATTTCAGCACCTCGTGATTCAATCTGGGTCGCTATTTCACGCAAAAAATTAGCGCGATCCGCCAAAGAAGTCGTCGAAAATGCTTCAAATGCCTTTTCCGCCGCCGAAACGGCCTGCTCCGCCAACTCCGGACCCGCCGTGAAGAATTCGTTTTCGTTCTGGTTACCTGTCATTGGATTATCGCTCCGAAACCGGCTCTCCCCTTCAAGCCAACGACCCGCGACGAAATTCTTTCCTGTAATAACAGTCATACTCAATACCTCTATCGTTTTTAAATTAATTCATTCAATTTTATATTATTGTATTACAAATATAAAAAGCAGACTATTTGCCAAGCAAAAAAAGATCGGTAATACCTAAATTTCAGTCAGCGTTACTTAGCACCGGAAATATCGTGAAACTGTCGAATGACTGCTTCAAATAATTCTTCCGAAGCAGCCAGGTCTCCGAAAACACTCTGCAGAGATAAAATCGACTTAACCTGATTAACTGGCGCGGCTCCCGCAGCCATTACCTGTTGGCGCATTTCATCCCCCAGCGGGTCTCTCAGGGGAAACCGGAAGCCGGTCCCATCTCGACAGGATATAAATGCAATCCAGCCCGCAATACAACGAGCCAGTCGAGGGATCGGTAAGCCCTGACTTAGTCGTTCACGGATCGGACTAAGAATCCGCTGAGGCAATTTCTGTGAGCCATCCGTCGCTATCTGTAGTAGCTGGTGTTGTAAGCCGGGGTTACGGAAGCGTTTCAGTAATTGCGACTGATATTCTTTCAAATCGATATCAGTCGGCATATTCAGAGTCGGAGCCAGCTCCTGCCCCATGAGGCTCTCGATAAATTGCACCAGCTGGTTATCCTGCATCGCCTGCGCCACCGTTTCGTAACCCGCCAGGCTACCTAGATAAGCCAGTGCCGAATGACTGCCGTTTAAAAGTCGCAGCTTCATGGTTTCGAAAGCTGCTACATCGGATACCATTTGGATATTGTGGCATTCAAAGGCTGGTCGGCCCACACAAAAGTCATCCTCTACCACACATTGACTAAAAGCTTCGGTGACTACCGGCCAATGATCCGATATCCCCGTCTGCTCGGTTAACAGTCGACGATCCACATCGGTTGTTGCCGGCACGATCCGATCTACCATGGTACAGGGAAAGCTTACCCGTGCTTCGATCCAGTCGGCCAGCCCGGTATCCAGTTGGCCCGCCAGCGCGAGCACCACCTGACGACAGACCCGACCATTTGATGGCAGGTTATCGCAGCTCAAAACGGTAAAGGGCTTGTCACCATTGTCACGCCGCCTGCGCAATGCTTCAACGAGGAAACCCGGAGCCGATCGAGGTGACTCTGGTGATGCCAGATCGGCTAGAATATCGGGGTGTTCCAGATTCAGTTCAGCCGTATCAGGGTCATGGCAGTAACCCTTTTCCGTGACCGTGAGCGATACAATGCGGATCGCCGGGTCAATCATTTTGGCTAATAGCTGCTCGCCATTATCGCAGGCAGCAATGACTTCAAGCACACTGGCGATGACCCGATAGGCTACGCCAGCTTCACTTTTTTCGATGAGCGTGTAAAGACCATGCTGTGGATTGAGTGCGTCTGCGGTAGCGCAACTGCGCAACGAAGCACCAATAATCCCCCAGTCGGGTTCTTTCGCCAGCAAATTATCGACAGTTACCGCCAGATGGGCGCGGTGAAACCCACCAATTCCGAGGTGAACAATACCCGGACTGACCTCGCCCCGATCATAGTCTGGTTTTTTAACCGTTATCTGGCTCAGAGTTTTATTGTTTAATTTCATCTTCAATCGCAGTGATAACACCCCGGACTTCCGCCAGTCCTTTGAGCCTTCCGATCGCGGTATAACCTGGATTGCACCCCTGCTTTTCGAGATCATCCAGGATCTGGTGACCATGATCTGCACGAAATGGGATTTGAGAGCAGCTGTCACCGGCATTTTTGCGCCGCTGTTCTTCGCCGATTAACTGCCGGATAACGCCCAGCATATCGACATCGCTATTCAGATGTTCGGCCTCGTGAAAACTGTCTGGATCGTCTTCGCGTCGTGTGCCACGCAGATGCGCGAAGAAAATACGATCAGAAAATTCCTTCGCCATTGCGGGTAGATCATTATCGGGACGAACCCCAAAACTGCCGGTACACAATGTCAAGCCATTCGCCGGGCTCGGTACCGCTTTAAATAACGCTGCAAGATCATCACGGCTTGAAACCACTCTTGGCAGGCCCAGCAATGGCCTGGGCGGATCATCGGGATGAATCGCCAGACGCATTCCGAGATCTTCGGCAACCGGTGATATCTGCCGTAGAAAATCCACCAGGTTCTCTCGCAAGTCATCGCTATCAATTTCCCGGTAACGGTCGAGCTGACTTTGAAATCCTTCGAGACTATGCGAATCGGTAGTTCCTCCGGGCAAACCGGCAAGGACATTACCAACAAGCGTATCAATACTGCTGGAACTGGTTTTCTTCAAAAACGATTCTGCGGATTTTATCCGTTGTTCGGAATATTCAACCTCGGCACCCGGCCTTTTCAGAATAAACAGATCAAAAGCGGCGAATGCAGTGGCATCAAATCGCAGGGTTCGTCCACCCGATGGTAGCGGCCAGCTCAGATCGGTTCGGGTCCAGTCGAGTAGCGGCATAAAATTGTAACAAACCGTCCTGATACCAGACTTCGACAAGGCCCTGAGACTATCGATATAGGCCTCAACATATTGCCCCGCCTGCCGGGTACCTCGTTTGATTGCGTCGTGCACCGGAATACTCTCCACCACCGACCAGTTAAGCGGTGCACCGATTTCACTCTTTTCGTGGATCAGAGCCTGATGACGGGCAATAGCTTCGGCAGTCCAGGCGCTTCCGGTAGGTATGTCGTGCAGGGAGGATACAATCTCGCTTGCACCCGCCTGCCGGATATATTCAAGAGGAACCGGATCAGTGGGTCCAAACCAGCGCCAGGCCTGTTGCATTCTTATTCTCCGTTAAAGCTGATGTGGACTTTGACATGCTGGCGACGATCACCCGCTGCGACAATTGCCTGTTCAGCCTGATCGAGTGGATAGGTCGCGCTGATAATCGGGGTTGGGTCGATACGGCCTTCACGTATTAATGCTGCGGCTAGTTCAAATTCCCCATGAAAACGGTGACTACCGACCCAGTTGATCTCCTTTCCGACCAGGGTATTCATCAGAATACTTAAATTTCCGCTTACACCGACCTGCACCAGGGTACCGCTGGGGCGAATCACCTTCATCGCCGATTCGATAGCACTTGCTGCTGCGCTACATTCGAATACAACATCAAATAAACCTTTGTCCCGCTCATATTCTTCCAGCGTTTGATCTGACATATTGACGCTTCGTGTCGCCCCCATCGCCATGGCAGCCGACAGCGGTTTGTCGTGAAGGTCAGTCGCTACCACCTCGACAGCACCCGAATAACGGGCAGCTCCAACACATAGACTCCCAACAGGGCCCGAACCGGTTACCAGCACTCGGCGTCCTACCAGGTCACCGGCTCGCCGACAGGCATGCAACGCGACCGCCAGCGGTTCAGTGCAGGCACCCGCCGCAAGCGACGCATCACCCAGTGGAATACACTGGGATTGAGGTAATGTGACGCGCTGCCGAAATAGCCCCTGTGCATGCGGCATTCGTATTGCCGAACCACTGAATTGCATGTTCAGACAATGCTGCTGCAATCCTTTTTGGCACTGTCCACACTGACCGCAGGCTTGACTCGGATTTAGCGCAACCTTATCGCCAACTTCGTGGCTTTTTACCTCGGAACCTAGAGCGACGACAACACCAGATGCTTCGTGCCCAAGTATAATTGGCTCTCGAACACGAATCGAACCAATACCACCATCGTGGTAATAGTGTATATCCGAGCCACAAATCCCACCATTGGCTACCGCTACGATAACGTCGCCCTTGTCTGGCTGTTGAATGGGGTCGAGGGCTATCTCCAGATTGCCTGCTTCTTTCAGGCGGCATACGCGTGTTTTCATGGGGTATTTTGAATCACTACAGAGTTTAATTTTAAATTGATTCGGATGACTATTATTACACCAATTTTCGGTATATTGTATTTATGCATACACATAGTATTTTTGTAAGGGTTTAAATGAGCGATAAAATAAAAAAGATTTTGATTACTGGTGGAAATGGCAACCTCGGGCGCCTGGTATCAGAGCAGTTATTAAACCAGCAGCAAGGCGTAGTTAAATTTGACATCCCTGGTACAGAGCCTGCCACACTAAGAGACAACGAGGTGGTCGTTACTGGTGATATTCGTGATACCGATACCCTTGAGAAAATAATCATCGAACACCGGCCCGATACTATTTATCACCTGGCATCGCTGCTCTCGGGTAGCTCCGAGCTTGATCTTTCCGATGCCTGGGATATCAACGCCACATCATCATTCGAACTAATGAAACTAGCCCTCAAACACCAGGTCAGGCAATTCTTTTTTGCCAGCACCATTGCTACCTACGGTGCCGTGAATAACGATCCAATGCCCGAAGACTACGAGCAATGGCCCGAAAACATGTACGGGGTTACCAAAGTTGCAGTGGAACGGCTGGGTATATATTTTAAGGTGAAACATGGCCTCGACTTTCGTTGCCTGAGATTTCCCCTGGTCGTGTCTCCTTTTGCACCGAAAACGGCAGTGACTGCATTCCCATCGCATGCGTTACGCGCAGCCCATGATGGAGATTCATTTGTATTTCCGGTTTCAGAGAATGTCGGCATGTCTACCATTTTCCTGGAAGATGTCGTAGACAGCATCGTCCAGTTTACCTCAGCAGACCGGTCCAATCTAAGCCGTCATGTTTACAACCTTCACGCCTATTACCTGTCGGCCGGCATGATTGCCAGGGCCGCAGTAGAACACTTCCCGGGCTTTAAATACCGCTATGAGCCCATCGACAGCGTAGAAGGCTTAATCAATAGCTGGCCTGATGTAATGGATGACGCTTCCGCCCGCCACGACTGGGGCTGGAATCCCGGTTACGATCTAACCCGTTCGGTAGATCGAATGTGCGGATTATTGCGCCAGGAAAGCTAGAGGCCTTACCCAGAAATCCAGGGAGTCACTACTCGATGAGCTACCAAAAACCTTTTAAAAAATCTGAATATGAGCAACGCCTGATCAAAGTCAAGCAACGCATGGAGGCTGCAGGTTTCGATCTTTTAATCTGCCAGGACCCTGCCAGCATGGGCTGGCTCACTGGATTTGATGGCTGGTCGTTTTACACTCCGCAGGCTGTGCTGGTACATCTGGAAGAGCAAACTCCAATATGGTTTGGCCGGGCGCAGGATCGGAAATCAGCGCAGATTACTACCGACATCCCCGACAATAACCTCATCGGTTTCTCTGAGCCACTGGTACAGCACCCCACTAAACACCCTTTCGATGAATTATGCGATCTGGTCATAGCACGCGGCTGGGGCTCGGCACACATCGGCGTCGAGCTGGATGCGCATTACTACACCGCCAGGGCACATCAGCATATTGTAAAAGGTTTGCCGAATGCGACCATTTCTGACAATCATGAAATCGTAAACTGGGCTAGATTGGTCAAGTCCGAAGCCGAGTTGGTTTACATGCGAGAAGCGGGGCGCATAGTCACCGACACGATGAACAAGGCTATCTCCAGACTTCGACCAGGGGTGCGTCAGTTCGAAGTCATAGCCGATGTTTATCACGCACAGATTACCGGTTTCGATAAAAAGTTCGGCGATTACACCAGCCTGTGCCCGCTAATTCAGGTCGGCGAAGGCACCAGCACACCACACCTGACCTGGACCGATGAAGCCTTACCCGATTCCGGTCTGGTAGCCATGGAAATCGGTGCGGCTCGCCGACACTATCACGCACCACTAACACGGACTATGCACATCGGACCTGCACCAGACGAAATTCTACGGCTAACCAATGTCATTATTGAAGGTGGAGACGAAGCGCTGGCGATGGCCAGGCCCGGCGTCACCTGTGAAGAAGTCGAAGCCGTCTGGCAGGGTGTCCTCAAACGATACGGCTACAGCAAGGAAAGTCGGGTCGGATATTCCATCGGACTGAACTATCCACCAGACTGGGGCGAGCGTACCGCAAGCTTGCGGCCGGGGGATACCACCGAATTGCAGGCCGGCATGTGCTTTCACTTCCAGTCCGGCATGTGGCTGGATAACTATGGTGCTGCGGTTTCGGAGCCTTTTGTCGTCTCTGAAAGCGGCGGTGAGCGCCTGAGCAATGTCGCCCGGGAATTGATTGTTATCGAATAATCGGAGAAACAGGAAAAAGTAGAACCTTGATATATACTAAAACAGGTCGATAGCAGGGATTACCAAAAATGATAATCATAACGAGTTTCGTATTATGAGCTTCTGGGAAAGGTTTCTACCACCCAGCTACCTAAATCACCAACGGTCAATATCGCTTTATCTTGAGGCTTATCGCTCACTTCTGGTTCTTGCCGGTTTCATAGTTAGCATCATTCCAATATACGCCTGGGTTCGCGGGTCCCTGACCTGGGATGAAACAGTCGCGCTGATGGTCGCCGTGCTGGCACCGTTTATTGGCATTTTGTGCATACGGCTCTCGGGGAATCTGGTACTGGGAATGCTATTAACAACGGCCCTCACCACGGCTGTGTATTTTGACCTCGCTTACCATACAGGAGGTTTGACATCTTTCGTTATCCCCTGGTTTATCACTAATTTAGCGGTTCAGGGCTTGTTTGGAAGCAGGAAAGCATTAGCCATCACTTACGGAATCTTAATGGCTGAGTTTCTCGGTTTACTGATACTCGAAAATATCGGTCTTTTACCCGAAAATACTACGCCACCGGAGCATATAAAATGGGGGTTTGCACTGTCTCTGGTCACGGCAATTTCCGCTATGACCTGGGTTGGTTCAATTACCCTGAAGTCTCGCAAGCTGTCCAAACACAAACTGAAGGAAGCTAGAATAAAAGCTGAAGCGGCCAACCAGTCTAAATCAAGATTTCTATCTTCAATGAGCCACGAGCTTAGAACCCCGATGAACGCGATCATGGGATTCGCCCAGATAATTGGATCCGATCCGAAAAATCCTCCAACTGAGAGTCAAAGTAAAGCCATTAACCATATACTGCAAAGTGGCGACCACCTGATGGCTTTACTTAATCAGATACTCGACCTGGCGAAAATAGAATCGGGAAAAATCGTACTATCGATCAAGAAAGTTTCGTTGTTTGAAATCGGCCAGGAATGTCTGGCGCTAGTTGACAAGCAGGCCGCAACCAGTAACTTGAGACTGGAGAATAATTTGACTATAACCCACGCCATAAAAGCCGATCGCACGCGCTTCAAGCAAATCCTGCTCAACCTGATTTCTAACGCCATCAAATACAACCAGCCCGATGGGAGTGTTACTCTAACCAGCAAAGTTACCGCCGATAACTTAGTCAGAATTACCGTATCCGATACCGGGGTCGGTATAGCCCAGGACCAATATGCAATGTTATTTCAACCATTTAATCGGCTCGGTAAAGAGGCAGGGAATATCGAAGGCACTGGCATAGGCTTGACGATCACCAGGCAACTGGTAGAAGTAATGGACGGCCGTATCGGTTTTGAATCCAAACCCGGTAAAGGCAGCTCATTCTGGATCGAGCTACCCGAGTTCGATAACCCAGACGAAAATACTATCATCCAGGAAAGTTTTATCCAGACTTAAGATACTCAAACCGTCCCAGATTAATTTTTCCTATCAGGCTTCGTTTTAGCCATAACCTCCTGAACGGAGGTTTTACCATGCTTAAAGATGGCGGAGAGAGAGGGATTCGAACCCTCGATACGCGATTAACGTATACTCCCTTAGCAGGGGAGCGCCTTCAGCCACTCGGCCATCTCTCCAAATTCGTATGTTAGCAACTCTCCCTTCGCGGGGAGCGCGTTGTTTCGCATGTCCATATGCTTCACCCCTTTGGGGCCGTGCCTTGCACGTCCTAATTTGCTCCCGGCAAATTAGTCAGCCACTCGGCCATGTCTCCAGAATATTTTGAATTAATAAAGCGGCGAGAATCACCGCTCTACGTTACTTCCCAGTCAGCTCTGTTTAGGCCAGATTTCCTATCTGATCCTGATCTACTTCCTGACCCTGATTTTGTTCAGCTTTAATGCGCTCGTAAATTTCTTCACGGTGCACCGCTACCTCCCTGGGTGCGTTGACACCAATTCTTACCTGATTGCCTTTAACGCCCAGAACTGTGACAGTAACGTCATCGCCTACCATTAAAGTCTCTCCTACTCGCCGAGTTAATATCAGCATAATAAATCTCCAATTTAATAAAACACAGTAATCAAGACCAGTATTCCCATACAGGTCGGTCCAATTATTATTTTTGTTCCGCTTGTATAGCCCAAGCGCGGCTATTTTACCCAACAATATCCTGAGTGACCAGCCAATAATCCCATATTATGACTATAGCTCCAGCCTATATCGAATTAGAGATATACTATTCAGGATCCTTGTTAAGGCCAAATCCTTCGTGCAGTGCGCGGACACCAAGTTCCAGGTACTTCTCATCGACCACTACCGAAATTTTAATCTCAGAGGTCGATATCATCAATATATTAATACCTTCCTTTGCCAACACCTCAAACATACGGCTGGCGATACCGGCGTGTGAACGCATTCCGACGCCAACAATCGAGATTTTCACTATCTTATTGTTACCGGAAACTTCCCTGGCCTTAAGGTTCTCTGCTGTCTTCTGCAGCGAAGCCAGCGCCGTATCAAAATCGTTTCTATGTACGGTAAAGGTGAAGTCGGTGGTGCCATCTGCTCCAATATTCTGCAATATCATATCGACTTCGATATTCGCATCAGAGATAGGACCTAATATCTGATAGGCTACCCCAGGCGTATCGGCAACACCATTGATGGTTAACTGGGCTTCGTCTCGATTAAAGGCGATGCCAGAAATTAGGGCTTGTTCCATAATATCTTCCGCTTCGTATTCTGTGGTTATTAAGGTGCCTTCACCGGTTTCGAATGAGGATAGCACTCGTAGTGGCACCTGGTATTTCTGTGCAAATTCTACCGCCCGGATTTGCAGTACTTTAGAACCCAGGCTTGCCATTTCCAACATTTCTTCAAATGTGATGGTATTCAGACGCCGGGCTTCCGGTTCTACCCTGGGGTCAGTAGTATAGACACCATCGACATCGGTAAATATCTGGCATTCGTCGGCCTTCAGCGCGGCCGCGAGTGCGACACCCGTGGTATCGGAACCACCTCGTCCTAGCGTGGTAATGTTGTTGTACTCATCGATGCCCTGAAAACCGGCGACTACGACGATTCGCCCAGCTTCAAGATCGCGCCGGATATTTTCATCATTGATCGATTTAATGCGGGCCTTGTTATGGGCACTATCGGTGATTATTCCAACCTGACCGCCAGTGTAGGACCGGGCGGGATAGCCACGCTTTTCGAAAGCCATGGCTAATAACGCTATCGTGACTTGTTCACCGGTAGTCAATAATACATCGAGTTCACGACCTTTGGCCTGCGGGTCGATTTCCTGCGCGAGGCTGACTAACCGGTTGGTTTCGCCACTCATCGCCGAAACCACAACCACCATGTCGTTACCCAGCTCTTTATAGCCGATTACCTTATCGGCAACCGCTTCGATGCGCTCGACCGTACCAACCGAGGTACCGCCATATTTTTGAACAAGAAGAGGCATTAATTAGCCGCCAGTAATATCCGTGAAAAATCGAGCGCGGATTATAAGAAAATAGCGCTCGTTTGTATAATGAAAAAGCCTAATTGTCAGTATTAGAGTTGATTGGCCACCCAGTCAGTGACGGATACCAGGGCTCCTGGCAGATTTTCCGGCTGATTGCCTCCAGCCTGCGCCATATCGGGCCTGCCACCGCCGCGCCCACCACACTGTTCGGCGACCAGGTTGGCGAGATCACCGGCCCGAATTCTATCGGTCAGCCCTTTGGTGACACCCGCAATAATCGTCACTTTACCCTTATCATTACTGGCGAGTACCACCGCCGCTTCACCCAGTTTATTTTTAAGCTGATCAACCGTTTCGCGCAGGGTTTTGACATTAGCGCCATCAAGGCTCGCGGCCAGCACTTTGATTCCTTTGACTTCCCGGGCCTGCGTCGCCAGATCACCACCGGCCTGACTGGCGGCTTTCGATTTAATTGTCTCCAGCTCTTTTTCCAGACTACGATTCGCCGCATTGAGCTGACCGATTCTCGAAACCAGATCTTCTCTATTAGCTTTGACTGCCTGCGCGGCCTCTTCGAGTTTGTTTTCAGCATCGATAAAACGTTGAACCGCAGTATCACCGGTAACCGCTTCGATACGCCGAACACCCGAGGCAATACCGGTCTCCAGCACGATCTTGAACAGGCCGATATCGCCGGCGCGTTGCACATGAGTTCCACCGCACAATTCAACCGAATCGGTACCGATGCTCAGAACGCGTACTTCATCGCCGTATTTTTCTCCGAATAAGGCCATAGCCCCTGTCGCTTTAGCGGATTCCATATCCATTAATCGAGCAGAGGTCTCGGCATTGATTCTAATCTGATCATTCACCATAGTTTCAATGCGCATTATCTCTTTTCTTTCCAATGGCTGATAATGAGAAAAATCGAAGCGTAGTTTTTCCGAATCAACCAGCGAACCTTTCTGTTGCACATGCTCACCTAACACCTGACGCAAAGCTTCATGCATTAAATGGGTCGCCGAATGGTTGAGCATCACGGCGCGACGATAACCTTCGTCTATTTTCGCAGTCACCTTGCAGCCCGAGGAAAGTTGACCGGATACCAGATGACCCATATGCAGATAAACATCCTGCTGTTTTTGGGTATCGCCTACTTCAAATTCAAACCCTTCGCCGGATAACACGCCAATGTCGCCAACCTGTCCACCCGACTCGCCGTAAAAAGGCGTTTGATCGAGAATAATGATTGCCTGATCACCATTATCAAGCGAGTTTACCGGTTCGCCGTTTTGTAATATCGCGACGACCTGACCTTCGGCAACCATATGCTCATAGCCCAGGAATCCACTCGCGACATACCCCTTAAGCTTGAGTCCATCACTCGTGATGCCAAACTGACTGGAAGCGCGGGCACGAGTTCTCTGCGCTTCCATCGCCACATCGAAACCAGCCTGATCGACCTCAAAACCGCGTTCCCGTGCAACATCGGCGGTCAGGTCGACAGGAAAACCATAGGTATCGTAGAGTTTAAAAACGGTATCCCCATCAATAGTATTGCCTTTCATGTCGACAATGCTGTCTTCGAGTATGCGCATTCCCTGCTCCAGAGTCTCGGCGAAGCGCTCTTCTTCCTTGCGTAAAACACGGGATACATGGTCGACCAGTTTATGCAATTCCGGGTAGGCTTCGCCCATCAAATCATCCAGTGTTGAAACCAGTTGATAAAAGAATGGTTTCTTACAACCGAGCTGATGACCATGGCGAGCGGCGCGACGAATAATTCGGCGTAAAACATAACCACGCCCCTCATTGGAGGGTAATACACCATCGACAATTAAAAAGGCGCAGGAGCGAATATGGTCGGCGATAACGCGTAACGATTTATTTTCGAGATCGCTGGTTTCGGTTAAATAGGCAGCCTTTTTGATTAAAGTCTGAAAAAGATCTATATCGTAGTTATTATGTACGTTCTGTAAGATCGCAGCGAGACGCTCCAGACCCATGCCGGTATCGACCGAAGGTTTCGGTAAAGGGTGCATAACACCATCGGCATCCTTATTAAACTGCATGAAGACCAGGTTCCAGATTTCGATATACCTGTCGCCGTCTTCTTCCGGTGTGCCCGGCGGTCCTCCTTCGATTTCGGAGCCATGGTCGTAGAATATTTCGCTACAGGGGCCGCAGGGCCCGGTGTCGCCCATGGACCAGAAATTATCCGAAGTGCCTATGCGGGTAAAACGATCTTCGGGAACGCCAATGTCGTTCAACCAGATATCCGCCGCCTCGTCATCGTCAGCATAGACCGTCACCCAGAGCTTTTCGGCGGGTAGACCTACCTCGTTAGTGAGAAAATCCCAGGCGTAGTGAATCGCATCTTTCTTGAAATAATCACCAAAGCTGAAATTGCCCAGCATCTCAAAAAAGGTATGGTGTCTTGCGGTATAACCCACGTTTTCCAGATCATTATGTTTTCCACCCGCTCGGACACAACGCTGCGAAGTGGTAGCGGTTTTATAGCTGCGCTGGTCGATACCGAGGAAAACATCCTTGAACTGCACCATGCCGGCATTGGTAAACAGCAGCGTAGGATCATTACCGGGCACAAGTGGGCTGGAGGGTATAATGCTGTGGCCCTTGCTTTCAAAATACTTCAGGAATCGATCCCGTAATTCGGCACTGGTTATCATAAATTAATCTGGATTTTCAAAACTGAGCTGATACTGGCCCAAATAGCCAGTGGATAAAACAAATCAGCGGAATAATCGCATGACTGACTCGGGAGAAAAACCCCTATTTTGTAAAAAACGCGCCTGTTTCATTTTTAAAGCGTATTCATACGGGATTTCAACGCCAAATTTCCGTATTCGCTGTTCTGACATGCGTTCAAACCAGCCATCCTGGAAAGGACCGAGGTAGGCATCGACCAAATCCTGGTTTACTCCTCTGTTCCTCAAATCATGTCGAATTTTTATCGGTCCGTAACCGGCATTCACGCGTTGATTGATAAAGCTCTCGGTAAAACGAGCATCGCTTTGCAGGTTGTCTGCCTGTAATTCTTCGATCGCCTTCAGAATATCTTCTTCAGCGTGATCACGTTGCTTAAGCTTTTGCAGCAATTCACTGGCGGAATGCTCGCGCCGGGCAAGCAGGTTCATCGCGGTATTTCTAATGCTCAGTAGTTTTTTCATACTTTAAAATACAAAACAAAGCCCCTGATCGGAATTCCAATCAGAGGCTTTGGCCAGCATGCACTTAAACAGAAACGAGGGATATCGGTTAGGGTTAGGAATCTACCGTTTCTGCTTCAACCGGTGGGTCGGTCTCCTGTGCTTCACTGTCAGCCCGCTTCGATTTTTTGGGTAGTAACGATTCACGAATACGCTGATCGATTTCAGCTGCCATCTCGGGATGCTCCCTGAGAAAACCTCGCACGTTATCTTTACCCTGACCAATACGCTCTTCTTTATAGCTATACCAGGCCCCTGCCTTATCAATAAAGCCCTGTTTGACTCCAAGGTCGATCAATTCACCCTCACGCGAAGAACCTTCACCGTAGAGAATTTCGAATTCACACTGCTTAAATGGCGGAGCTACCTTATTCTTCACTACTTTGACACGAGTTTCGTTACCGATAATTTCATCACCTCGTTTAATCGCGCCGATACGGCGGATATCGAGTCGCACCGAGGCATAAAACTTCAATGCATTGCCACCGGTAGTCGTTTCCGGGTTGCCAAACATGACACCGATTTTCATACGAATCTGGTTGATAAAAATCACCATGGTATTTGAACGTTTGATATTACCGGTGAGCTTGCGTAATGCCTGAGACATAAGTCGCGCCTGCAAGCCCATATGCGAATCACCCATATCACCTTCGATTTCAGCCTTCGGCGTAAGTGCAGCAACCGAATCAACCACGACCACATCAACGGCACCGGAGCGCACTAACATGTCGGTAATCTCAAGCGCCTGTTCACCGGTATCGGGTTGCGATACCAGCAGGTCATCGATATCGACTCCGAGCTTTTCTGCATAAGTCGGGTCGAGTGCGTGTTCCGCATCGACAAATGCGGCGGCTCCGCCCAGCTTCTGGCACTCGGCAACCACCTGTAGCGCCATGGTAGTTTTACCGGATGACTCCGGGCCATATATTTCAATCACCCGGCCGCGAGGTAACCCGCCTATGCCCAATGCGATATCCAGTGATAATGACCCGGTGGAAACCACACCTATAGTCGTATCGACGCCGGAATCGCCCAGGCGCATGACAGATCCCTTGCCAAACTGCTTTTCGATTTGCCCAAGCGCGACGGCGAGAGCTTTTTCTTTGTTTTCATCCATACTGGTTACCTAAATATTGAAAGTGATGTCGAACGGCGGGCAAATTATCACACAGAGTAACGAGAACATAAAGAGAACTTTTAAAATATTTTCGATTCACTGGAAATGTCTTTGCTTTCATGCGGTTGCATTGTAGCGGGTTGGTAGCTCATGGAGTGAGCCACTACCAGAAATTTATTATTTCCATTGAGTATTTACCAACACCGAGATAGCATCCAGCAGGATAGTCCAACATAAAAACAAGTCTTTGACCAACCAGACCAGACCCGATCTCTCTAACCAGACTATCCTGCTATTGACGGGGCTGGTAGTCATTGCCCTGATTATCGCCTTATCTCCGTTCCTGCCCGGACAACCTGGGTCGCCAATTGCGCAGTGGGCAGCGGCAACCGGCGTGGTCGCTCTACTGGCGCCGATACTTTTTTCTTTATTAAAGCGTTCTGGCTTATCGGTAAATCCGCCTTTCTGGTTTGTGACCCATGTTATTAGCGCCTGCATTGGCGTACTTTTTATTCTATTTCATGCCGCCAATGGGAACTGGCTATCTCCGCCCGGCGCTGTCATGATTTTAATGTTATTTCTGATTTTCCAGGGCGCCTTATTACGTACATCAGTTTCAGCCCAGTTCTCGCATTTATTTGCGAGAAATAGTATTGCATCGGGGTTTGGTAAGCCGGAGTCGCTGGACAGGAACAAACTGCAGGTTTTAATTGAATACAAACAATCGACTCTTGCAAGGCTCGAACCCTGTGCATCTGAAGCGCTGTTTTCTCCCAATCTCAGACACTGGATTACCCATCCTCTGTTAAGCCTTCGATATCAACGCCTGATCTCGATGGAAGCAGAAATGATTGGAGCCCGCCAGGGTGCCGGACTAATAATGGCATGGTCACGACGGCTACACATGCTCGCCGCAACACTATTTTTCCTCGGCTTACTTGCTCATGTCATCGTGGTTTTATTTTTCGCAGGTTACGCGGCAGGTGACGGTGAAATTGACTGGTGGTACATCACCGCTTGGGGACGTTAGAGTGGCTATCAACTCTAAGCAACTGGCTCTGATGATCGACCTTGAGCGCTGCACTGGTTGCAAGAGTTGCGAGGCTGCCTGTAAACAAACTAACGCTTTAGGGCCGCATACCTACCGTAATCGGGTGATGTGGTTTGACGAGCAACAGTCACCGGCCACCGACAGCTTACCTCGCCTCGATTTCCTCACCGTAACCTGTCAGCAATGCGAACGCCCGGCCTGTCTACGCGCCTGTCCGGTATTCCCGAAAGCCATCGACAAAGACCCAGTCACCGGAGTGGTTTCGATCAACGAGAACCGTTGCACCGGCTGTGGCGAATGCGCACTGTCCTGCCCTTACGGTGCTATCGGTTATAACGCCGACAAACACCATGCGGTGAAATGCGATCTCTGTGCTGACCGACGCAGCAGAGACCTCGGCCCGGCCTGCGCCCTGGTCTGCCCGACACGGGCGATCAGTTATGGTAAGCGCGTCGACCTGCTGGAAAAAGCAGAGTCCGAAAATCGTAATACTGTCGATACCGATTACTTTTTACAAAACCCGGCAACCATTTACCTGCAACGTCTTTATGATACCGGCTCAGAAAAAACCACGCCGGCACTGATGTCGGATCACCAGGTCCGCCGTAATCTAGTAGCGGATGAGGCGAAAGGCTCTTATAAAACATCGGAAAAACTTGAGCAAATGGCGCTACCCGAACGCATCGTAGCCGGCGGCTGTAGCATCTGCTTTAACGGTTGTCCGATCAAATATCACCTTCGTGGTGACCAGGTCGTCAATGTCTTCGGTAACGAGGAGGATCCGGTATTCCAGGGCAGAGTCTGCCCAAAATCGCAAATGACGGTTCAGCTTTATGATAATCCGCATCGCCTGACCCAGCCTCTCAAGCGATGCGGTCAACGCGGTAGCGGTAAATTCGAACCCATTAGCTGGGACCAGGCACTTGCCGAAATAGCCGAAAAATTATCCAGCCTGCGAGATCGATATGGCAGCGAGACACTCGCGATCCAGGTGGGATCGCGTACCGGTACGCTAACCATCAATGGAATAATCCCTCTGTTCACCGGGCTCTGGGGAACGGCCAATGTTGCTTCCACCGAACCTTATTGCAGTATGAGCAAAAGTGTCGCGCTGGAATTAACCCAGGGCATGGGCATGATGGCCAGCATCTATACCGAAGAAGACATTGGCAGTGCAGAGGCCTATATTTATATCGGTGACAACCAGGCTGAAACCAGGCCAGTGCATTTCGGTATGGTGAACGACTGGCGCCTCCGCAATAAGGCCCGCATGATTGTGGTCGACCCGCGTCTAACCGTCACGGCGAGTAAAGCTGACGAGTGGCTACCCATCCGTTCGGGCACCGACATGGCTCTGGGCCTGGGCATCATCCATTACCTGTTTGAACATAACCTGTTCGACAAAGCATTCTGCGAACGCTGGCTGGTCGGCTGGGAAGCATGGCGCAATTTTGTTTTTGAAAAACAATACCACCTGGACTGGACAGCCGGAGTCACCGATCTCCCGGTTAATCAAATAAAAGGCCTGGCAGAAACCATCGCGACAGCCGATGGCTGCATGATTTTCCTCAGCCGGGGAATCAATCAGCATACTAATTCAACACAAACCAATCGCGTGTTCATGTTTATTGCGGCAATGACCGGTAACTGGGGACGTCGTGGTGGCGGGTATTTCAATGTCTCTTCCGAACTGGGCTGGCAGAAGCCTTACATTCCAGAGCACCGCAAGCCGACTATCCGTGGCGCCGTCAGCAAGAATCCATCAGCCTGGCTGGAAGCCATGACCCAGGGTAAGCCTTATCCTGTTCGCGCGTTAATCAGCAGTAACAATCCGCTTGCGAATTGGCCCGATCAAAACAGGGCCCGCGAGGCGATCAAATCACTCGACCTCGTGGTACACATGGAATTATTTAAAAGTGCCACTTCGCAATTCGCCGATTACGTCCTGCCAATGGCAACCGGCATCGAAAAGGGTGGTACCACCCGCTTCGCCGAGGATCGTCGTATTGTCTGGAATGATCGTCTTATCGACCCTCCCGGTGAAGCAAAGTCCGATCACTGGTTCTGGATTGAACTGGGTAAAAAATTCGGCTTCGATGATATTCTAAAAGAAGACTACAAACAGCCACGAAAGCTCTGGGACGAAGTGATGGTTGCATCCACACCTACCCTCAAGGGAGCTTCTATAGCCAACCTGACTGCTATGCCTAATCGTACCATTCGCGTCCCCTGTTACGATGCCGATGCCGGAGAAGTCGACCCGATATACATAACCGAAAACCAGAAGGACATCCCAAACTCAGCCCTGGGTTACCCGACCCCCAGCGGAAAACTGGAATTCTGGACTCAGGCGCTAGAAGAGAAATTCAATGTCATGGGGCTGTCAGCATTACCTGAATTTTACAGCGAGTCCCTGCAGCTGATTGATCTGCCACATATCGAGTTTGACGAATCATCGAAGGTTTCCAGTTTCTTCGCCAACGACACCTCTGGCTACGGGGGAAAAATCACTCGTAACAAGTTAAACCACACCGAAAAATATGACACTGAGCTCATAACGGGACGACCGCCGGCGCCACACTTCCATTCCTGGACGCATTACTTCTGGCAGGCGCAGGAAATGTGGCCGGAACTTTATTGTCAGATTCACCCGGATAAAGCGGCTGCGCTTGGGGTTGAAGATGGCGATCTGGTGCAGGTTGAAACCCATAACGGCAGCATCAAAGCGCGTGCATGGATTCATCGTGGCATTCGAGCCAGCAGTATTTTTATTCCGATAGGCTGGGACGAGCAACAGCCTTATCATCCGGCATCAGGCGTCAATCATTTAACCGGTATAGCGCTAGACCCGATATCGCAGCAGGCCAATTTGAAGACGCATTTGTGTCGGGTCCGGCGGGATAGTGAGACACCCTTTGGCAAATAGAGATTAACCGTACAGGATGACTAAAAACTGTTTGACGTTTAATCTGGCTGTTATTATGTGTTCGGGAGCAAAAATTCAACCCAGAAAGTACTACCCTCACCCGGTACACTTTCAACACCGATATTTCCACCCATAAGCTCTATTAAGCTTTTACTAATAACAAGACCAATACCCGCACCTTCGACGTTAACATTGGTATTTAAGCGTTCAAAAGACGTAAATAATTTAGCAATTTCATCTTTAGACAAGCCAATTCCAGTATCCGTAATGCAAATACGCAAATATTGCTTGTTTATGATCTCGCAATTTAGAGTGATTGAGCCATAATCGCGATTATATTTCATAGCATTAGAAAGAATATTGAGCAATACCTGTTTCGACCGATTGAAATCAGCCTGTATTGTGTATCCCTTATTGCTGACATTATCGACAATATTCAGGTGGCGTAATTTGGCATCCGTACTAATTAACGAAACACACTGATTCAGAACATTTTCGACAGGAATTTCAGCTAAAGAAACCTCCATTTTTCCCGCCTCGATTTTAGCTAAATCAAGCATTTCATTAATCAGCCCCAATAGGTGACTTCCGGCCTCAAGGATTGATTTGACACTATTCCTCTGATTATCGTTAAGCTCATCACTATTCATTTCCAGAATTTGTCCAAAGCCCAGAATAGCGTTCATCGGGGTACGTAGTTCATGACTCATGCGCGACAGGAATTCGGACTTGGCCAGGTTAGCGCGCTCGGCTTCATCACGCGCAGCCTTCATCTCAGCAGTACGCTCCTCAACTATTTCTTCAAGATGATCACGATGCCTCTTTAATTCATCTTCTACCTTATGTAACTCTGTAATATCCTGGACAGTACCGACAGAACGCAAGGGTTTACCTTCTGTGTCGAAAAAAGATTCACAGGTTTCTCGCACAAATTTAATGCTGCCATCCTTCATTTGTAGTCGATGAACAATTTCGTAGGGAGATTGATTAATAAGCGAGTCGCTATAAGCTCTGTTGACCCTATCCCTGTCATCCGGATGAATGCCGTCTAGAAAGGCCTCGTAAGATGCCCCGAACTGCGCTTGATCTATTTCGAATATATTAAAAATTTCATCAGACCAGACCAGTGTATTGTCGATTAAATCGAGTTCCCAGCTACCAATTTTAGCTAAACGTTGTGCCTCTTTCAGTCGCGCTTCGCTACTCTCCAATTTTTTCTCATTAAGCCGACGCTCGGTAATATCAACACCAATCGAAGTCATGTAGGACATTTTCCCCTGGTCATCCAGTACTAACGAATTCACCCATTTGATTAACGCACGCCCATCGTTTTTGGTTACCCAGTAATTGGTGTAAGAGCCTGACAAGGCTTGAGGGTTCCTGGCCAGCGTTTCAAATGCATTTACGCGAATAGTTTCGGCATCTTCGGGTGGTAAGACAGTATCCCACGGAAACTTTCCTTTAACCTCGTCAAAAGTCAGGCCGCTAAGCTCTTCACTGGCCCGATTGAATTGAACGATCCTGCCTTCTTTATCCAGCACAACGATAAGAGCCCCGGCATAGTTTAGAAAACTATTAGCGAGTAGTTCTACATCTGGCGTGGAGTTAGACTTTGACACAAGTAACTTTCCCTTTTGCTGCTTTCAATCGGAACAGACTTAATAAAACCAGAAAACCAAATAAGAATATCGTGCGTATTTGATAACCTTTCTCAGTGATATAACGCGTGCGCATTAACCCGTATCAAATTAATCTAGATGAAGAGGTCAGAAAAATCATCCGACCTTCAGTATATTGCCCAAACTTCTCAACGCAGTATCTAATGTAGCCTCTCTGACCTCACCCCGATCACCCGAAAAAACATACTTCCTGGCAACCACCTGCTGTTTTGAGCCAATCCCAACCCAAACTGTGCCTACCGGCTTTTCTTCGCTACCACCACCCGGGCCAGCAACTCCGGTCACCGCAATAGCATAGTCGGCTGCGCTATGTTTCAAAGCTCCAGTGACCATGGCATTCACTACCGCTTCGCTGACTGCTCCGTAAGTTTCAATAACCGATTCTGGCACCGACAGCATATCGGTTTTGGCGGCATTGCTGTAAGTCACGAAACCCCGGTCAAACCAGTCGGAACTGCCTGCCAGGTCGGTCAGGGTTTTAGCGATTAACCCACCAGTACAGGATTCGGCGGTGCAGAGTTTTTCGCCGCGCCGAGATAACTGCGCAGCTATTTCTTTTACCCGTGTTGTTATACTGTCGGTCATAGCCTGATTATAAGCATAATTATTCCTGGAAACTGAATAGATTTTTGAAACCTTCTAATATATTAATACTATTGAATTTGTAGTTTTATTTAATTATATTTATCTATAAATTTACCCGACAATCCTCCCTGTAACTCACGAATCCCTAATTTCAAGTACAGGAGAAAGAAAATGTTTGAAGATCGCACAGGTCAAAAATTACCACCGGTATCATTTCGTACTCGTCGCAACCATGAATGGCTTGAAGTCACCACCGACGAGATATTCAAAGGCAAAACAGTCATTGTATTTTCACTACCGGGCGCATTTACTCCAACCTGTTCGTCGACTCACGTGCCTCGTTTTAATCAGCTGACGCCCGCGTTTAAAAAGCATGGTGTTGACGAAGTCATTTGTATCTCGGTAAATGACGCCTTCGTCATGAACGAATGGAAAGCTGGTCAAAATGCTGAAAACCTGACCTTTCTGCCCGATGGTAACGGTCACTTCACCGATGGCATGGGCATGCTGGTGGATAAGGAAGACCTGGGTTTTGGCAAACGCTCATGGCGCTACTCCATGCTGGTCAAGGATGGTGTTGTCGACAAGATGTTTATCGAGCCGAACCAGCCTGGTGACCCCTTCGAAGTCTCTGATGCCGATACCATGCTGGCGTACATCGCACCCAATGCAAAGAAGCCAGAAGATGTAACAATCTTTACTCGCGAAGGCTGCGAGTACTGTGTTCGTGCTAAAGGTTTATTGCGCGATGCTGGTCTGGAATTCGAAGAACTAGTGCTAAATCGTGATTACACAGAAGCAACAGTCCGCGCCGTATCCGGTATGTCGACGGTACCTCAGGTGTTTATTAACGGTGATCTCATCGGCGGTTCGGAAAGTCTCGAAGCCCACCTGAAGCAGGCTAAAGCGGCTTAATCGCAGCCCCAGAAAGGCGGCTCTTTTGAGGGCCGCGTTTCCGGCACAGTCAGACAATAGTGTATGCCGGGCCAAGGCTGCATTATAATAAACCGCTCGACCAACCTGATAATCCATCAAACCATGAACACCGAACTCCTATGCCCGGCCGGCACTCTGAAAAGCATGAACTACGCCTTCGCCTATGGTGCCGACGCGGTTTATGCGGGACAGCCACGTTACTCACTGCGTGTCCGCAACAATGAATTCAACAAAATGGAAAATCTCGCTGCCGCCATCGACATAGCACACAGGCAGCAAAAGCTATTTTACATCGCCAGCAATTTGTCGCCGCATAACAATAAGGTCCGTACCTATTTACGCGACATGCAGGAAGTCATCGACATGCGACCCGACGCGTTGATCATGTCGGATCCCGGATTGATTATGATGGTACGTGAGACCTGGCCGGAAATGCCTATACATCTCTCGGTTCAGGCTAATGCAGTCAACTATGCCTCGGTAAAATTCTGGCACAAAATGGGACTGACCCGAATTATCCTGTCTCGCGAATTATCACTCGATGAAATCGCCGAAATTCGTCAGGAATGCCCGGACATCGAACTCGAAACTTTCGTTCACGGAGCCTTATGTATCGCTTACTCGGGCCGTTGTCTACTATCCGGTTACATGACCCACCGTGATTCTAACCAGGGTGCCTGCACTAATTCCTGCCGCTGGAAATACGATGCCCATGAGGCAAGCGAAACCGCCGAAGGTAATATCGAAGCCAAAGACACGATATTCCTGTTACAGGAACAGGGGCGACCGGGAGAGTACATGCCCGCCTTCGAAGACGAGCATGGCACTTATATTATGAACTCGAAGGACTTACGCGCCATCCAGCATGTGCAACGACTGATCGATATCGGTATCGATTCACTCAAAATCGAAGGGCGCACCAAATCACATTTTTACGTTGCTCGCACCGCACAGCTGTACCGTCGTGCAATCGACGATGCTCACGCTGGTAAAGATTTTGATATGGGTTTGATGGATGAACTTGAAAGCCTGTCGAACAGGGGGTACACCGAAGGCTTTTATCGACGCCATGTGCCGAAAGAATTTCAGAATTACGAGAACGGTCATTCGGTATCAAACCGGCATCAGTTTGTTGGCGAAGTCACGTCGATTAACGATGATCAGAGCCTAAGCATCGAAGTGAAAAATCGTTTCGCAGTCGGCGATACGCTCGAACTCATGACGCCCGATGGCAATATCCAGTATCAACTCGACGAAATTCACCAGGAACGCAATGGGGAGTCGCTGGCAGTTGCTCCGGGTAGCGGACATCAGGTGCGGATTCCAGTGCCAGACAATATACCCCTGGATCATATCGATAGGGGCCTGTTATTACGCAGCCTGGACAAGGCTATCCAGACTTAAT
>Ga0224506_10000798_pt1 | contig 24657 bp, 19 predicted proteins | sample SF_Jan12_sed_USG_2_FD_169108 | JGI IMG/M metagenome (GOLD analysis project Ga0224506, IMG submission 169108) | Sediment microbial communities from San Francisco Bay, California, United States - SF_Jan12_sed_USGS_8_1 | ecosystem: Environmental > Aquatic > Marine > Sediment | place: USA... | reverse complement strand
ATGGATAAGCATCCTAGAATTGCAATTGCAAAGGGAAAACAGGCTTTGGAACCGGGAGGCAATCTGCTTGCCACTCTAGAAACGTACGGACGAGCTGCAAGTAGAATGGTTGACTATGAATCCGAGAAGTCTTACACGAAATCCCTTGGAACTGGAGGATGCATCTATCGCGTTGAAGTTCTTCGGCGAGTTGGGAAATTCGATGAGAACTTCAGAGGATATGGAGAAGATTTTGACCTTGAGCTCAGGATCAGAGGAGCTGGTTATTCATTTAGTACAGTAAACTCGAAATTCAAGGATTATGAGAGACTTGGACTATCGTGGAAGAACCTGTGGAGTAGATATTTGCTTAGAGGGTACTACTCTCATTACTTTCTTCATAAGAATACAGGGTTGATTAAACATTGCAGAACTATACCTCCAGCGGCTTTTTTGTCAGGTCTTATTCACGCACATAAACTTTTCAAATCAACATATCAAAAGGTGGTTTTTCTGTTACCTTTTCAATATGGATTCAAGATGATAGCTTGGTATTTTGGATTCGTGAAAAGTCATCTGAATTCCTATCAACCAAGATAGTATGGGTGGTCAACTGGTAAAACAGCGTGTTTGATACTGGAGTCTAATATACATGCATAGTGGCCTTAAAGTGACCCTAGGAGTTTGTGTGAAAAACTGCGAGAGTCTTATTGAGGAAACCATTGAAAGCGTCAACAATCAGGATTTTCCACACAAATCTATGGAGGTTATTTTTGTTGATGACGGAAGTGAAGACAGGACTCTCTCTACTATTCAGAATTGTCTTCCAAAATTGACTATGCAGACAAAAATTTTCCATCATCAATGGAAAGGCTTGGGGGCAACTAGAAATGTTGTAGTCAACCATGCCGAGGGTGAATATATCATTTGGGTTGATGGTGACATGAGGCTGAACAAGGATTTTGTAAAGAGACAGGTAGCATTTATGGATGCAAATCCTTGCGTCGGAATCGCTAAGGGCAGATACGGCATGTGTGCCCAAGCAAGTCTAGTAGGAGACTTGGAGAACATGGAATTTGTGGTGACTGGCTCTAGATCGAAGGAAAAAGCAAACTCGGTCCCGTTAGGAACAGGCGGATCAATTTATCGAGTTAAAGCAATTAGAGGAGCAGGCGGCTTCGACCCAGATATTAAGGGCTCTGGAGAGGATGTCGACGCTGAATATAGAGTAAGAGCAGCAGGCTGGTTGTTTGACCTTACAACGGCTGTTTTCTACGAAAGAAGAAGGGCATCTTGGAGAGCCCTGTGGAATGAATACTATTGGCACGGAAGCGGTATTTCTTACCTTTTCGGAAAAGATAGGCGAATTGTTAACTCGTACAAGTTATGGCCCCCTGCTATAATAGTGATTGAACTGCTTCGGGTCGTAGTGGCCTACAAACTCACTGGTCGAAAGGTGGTGCTGTTGTTGCCTTTTCACTATGTTTTTAAGAGAACGGCTTGGTTTCTTGGCTTCATTAGAAGAAAGTTTTGAAGTGATGGCAACAGAACAAAAAATCTTTTGAAAAGTTCTTGCTAATTATGCAGGTTTATGTCAGTATTGTTTGGAAAACAGCAAGGTGTTATGACAGATTGGAGATTTGTCTATGAAAGTCGGTATCATTGGTTGTGGTGGGATTGCTCCGTTGCATATAAAGGCATACAAGAAGTTGGAGAACGTTGAAGTTGTAGGTCTATGTGATCTGAATCAGGAAAGAGCTAGAAAACTCGCAGCAAGATTCCACATCGATAAAACCTTTGAGGACTATTGGAGCATGTTTGAAAAGAAAGACTTGGATCTTGTGGATATATGCACACCTGTTTCAACCCATGCCAAAATTGTTTGTGATGCGGCTGAAGCTGTTCAAGCAATTTTGGTGGAAAAACCTATGGCGTTAAACGTTTCTGAATGTGAAGAGATGATCAACAAGGTGAAGAAACATGGAAGCAAGCTTTGCATTGGCCACAGTCAGATTTTCTCGCCACATATTCAAAAAACAAAGTCAATGGTAGATAGTGGAGCATTTGATTTGTTCAGTTTCCGAACAACTCTTAAAGGGAGTTTTGAAACTTTGAGAGCCTACGACCTAGCCGCAGCATGGAACATCAAGCCTGAACAGAAGGGCATCATATGGGAAGTATGCTGTCACCATGCATATCTTCAATTGCATTTTCTGCCAGATATAAAAGAGGTTTACGCAGTTGGCAGCAAGGTAAAGTATCCAGTATATGATGATTTTTCTGTCATTCTACGTACAGCAGGTGAACGCTTCGGTATTATTGAACTATCTTGGGTTACCCGCGAAACTGAAGTGATCTATGAACTGCGAGATTCTAAGGGAAGAAGAGTAGAGATTAATTGGGAATTCGACCAGATGCTTGAAAAAATAGAAGATCCGCCATTCACGGTCGGTCTTGTTGCGAGAAACATTCTTGTAGATCAAAAAAGGCTTATACAGAAATGGACGAAATTTGCAACTTGTTATTTCAATGGAAGAAAGTTATTGCCTACTTTTAATCTTATTAGCAGTTATATAGAATCTATTGAGAAGGATTTGCAGCCACCAGTTTCACCTGAAGATGGAAGGAACACAATTAGTCTTTTAGAGTCAATCGAAAAGTCCCTAGATGAGAAACGACCAGTGGCGGTGAAACATTAAAAATATCTGTAAATCCCCTAGTACCGGCTAGCATTGAATCGAACATCGATAAGGTGCGCATGTATTATCTTGGGAACGTATGTCGTTACTCGCAAGACACAAGACTTATTAGCTTTAGACCCTTCAATAATTATACACGAAGAGCACATATACGATGTAAAGTAAGTATGGGCTTCATGTCTAGAGCGTGCAGGAAATGACATCATCTGGGCGAAGCTTCAATGACATCAAGCTAGTTTTCCTAGGTATAACAATAATGTTACTTGCGTGCTCATATATTGCGGACGCTATGGTAAAAAATATAATTATCGGAAATACTGGCGTAATATTACCGCTTTTTGAAGTGACAGCCAGTAGTGGTTCTGCAGCAGACATTCAGACCGCTGTGGATCAAGTCGCAGCCGTTGCGGAAAGAGGGAAGGTTCACATTCCACCGGGGAATTTCAACTTCGTGAATGTCGGGGAGGAATGGCGAACAGTCAATGTGCCTGCAGGGATAGACATTCTAGGAGCCTCCTCTCCTAAAGAAGCGGTTTCAGAACATGCAGGCATTACACACAGCGGCTATTTCAATGAAGGCTTTTTTGACTCACCTTCATCTGGAACTTGGCTAACTGTTCTCCAGATGCCTTGGGATGTTCCAGACTTTAATAATTGGTTTGACATAATCGGTGATTGGCACTCCCCTAAGCCTACACGTTTTAGTGACATCAAAATCCAAGGCTACAGAAGTTTCAACTCAAGTTCCATAACGAGACATTGCGGAATAAATATTATAGGCGTAATAGACTTCCGTATTGACCACTGCATGTTTGAACATGTAACTTGGGGAGCAGTCGGTATTCCTCTATTGTATCAGCAAAACCTGGAATGCAACGGAGTTATAGACCACTGTAAGTTTATCAACATACACGGTTATGATAACTTAGTGAACGGTGCGAATAGCACCATCGGTTACGGTATTAGTATAGGCAGAGCATATTATGCAGCTTCTGGTCAGGTACCTGTTCCATTCGACCCAACGATGGACATTCTTGGAAAATACAATACTCACGCTGTTTTCATAGAAGACTGCTATTTCAGCAAATGGCGACACTGTGTTACGGCGCACCACGGCGGATACTACGTTTTCCGCCACAACATTATCAATTTAGACTTTGGGCATTGGTCACTTGACGTTCACGGATTGCGTGATGCTGAACCTAACCGCTGCGGCGGTCGCGGCGTTGAAATTTACGAAAACGTCTTTGGGCCAACAGAAACTACGGATGAAGGTGCAGTTCTTGGGCATGGTACATATATCGGAGTCGGGCAATTCGGTGGCGGCTGCGGTGTATTCTTCAATAACATAATTGACAGTTCATACACTACGCTAAAGTTGTATCCGGAAGATTATGTCCCAAGCGAAATTTGGCACATCCAAGACTGGTATATGTGGAGCAAAAAAGGCACTTGGATTGGCAACTGTGATATAAGTGCTTTTGACCCTTCGCGGAACGTTGTGAAAGATTGGGCACGTGATGCTGGCAACTCTTCTGACCCAAATTATCCGAATGTTAATGAAAGCTGGGCAATTGCAGGATATGTTCCATATACTTATCCTCATCCATTAACCTTGGGATAGATACTCATGCCCCATTTGAAGCCAGTTCAAAGCAGAAATCTTGGCAACATCGGTGACCGCAACGCCAAGGGACGGAAGAAGAACCACAAATCTTGTAGTGCGAATGAAAAGTCACTGGACGAGAGAAGACTAATTCAGTTTGACAGATGAAGTTTAACTATTGTACCCACGTTTCATCATAAACTAAAATTGAGAACGCCCCTTTGTTAAGCTCAGGGAGAACCTCAAATCATGGAAGGAATAAGATTTGGCTTTTTAGGCCGAATTTTGTATTTACAATTCTTTCTTCGATTGGAATCGAAAAAACATAACGTGATTTTGGGCGCCCTCCCGAGGGCTAACATTCTACTAGATGGTGGTTGTGCTTACGGGCAACATTCTAAGGGATTTGAAGAGAAAACATCCTGTTTAATTGGATTGGACATAGTCAAGAGCGATCTACTAGAGTATCGCAAACGTTTTGGCAATCGCACATCCTGCATTTTAGCGAGCCTAGACTGTTTGCCATTGAAACCCAATAGCATTGATGCATGCGTCTTGCAGGATAGTTTAGAACACACAAATAATCCACTTAATGTTTTGAGCCAAATCAAATCTGCAATAAAGCCTAACGGAACTTTAGTTGTGACCGTTCCAAACTGGTATAACCGTTTCTTAAACGTCAATCCTTCTAATGTAAAGACTCATCGCCACTTTAGTTCCTCCTTAGGATGGAAAAAACTGTTCAGAAAAGCTGGCTTCTACCGCTGTGATGTTTCCTGCATTGCCTTTCCAATTCTGGACACACATTTTTTGTCTAGAAACTTTCATCTTTTTGGAATATGCGTGATGTTAAAAGCCCATAAGACTGATAGGCAATCATATAAGAAAAAGAAGTCGTGCGCGAAGAAACACTTGGGAAAGTTCTATTGATTCATTTCGCGCGCGCTCTTGCGTCCCATTGAAAATATACAAAGATGGAGGTATCCTCGAATGAGTTCCAATCTGAGTAGGTGGAAGTCAATTAATTTTCTGGTAGTTTTGCTGTTCCTTCAATTGATGATATATTTTACAGTATTCCTTGATGTTCCAGTTGCTAGGCAAGTCCTCGGACTAATCTATTTCACATTTGTTCCGGGATTCATTATTGTTAAATTGCTAAAACTTGATCAATCTAGTGAACTTGTAACTTTTCTTTTTTCGGTGGGATTCAGCATTGCGTTTCTAATGCTGGTTGGGCTTCTCACAAACGAATTTCTCTTCCTGCTTGGCATTTTGAAACCACTTTCGCTAATGCCTTTGCTGATAATTCTGAATAGTGCCACACTTGTAGGTGGAGTTTTTGTTCAATTGAGAAACGACAGCCCTTACATTCGAAGCGTAGAACTGAATAAGAAATCTCTGTTTGCGCTTTTCTTTTTGTGTCTTCCAATTTTGAGCATTGCCGGAGCAATGTGGGTAAACGCCCATGAAAACAATTTGATTCTTCTTATTACGATAATATTAATCCCGATGCTACTTACTATCGCCATTGCCTCTAAGAAGCTGTTACCTCCGCGCCTCTATCCCTTGTGCGTGTTTATGGTCGCAATTGCGCTCCTTTATCATTCTACATTCATATCCAATTACATTGTTCACTTCGGTGCAGACGTTTCAGGAGAATACTTTGTCTTCCAAACTACAGAGGTGAACGCATATTGGAATTCGACTAATCCACATGAAGAAATAGTCTCTGGTAGAGTCAATTCAATGTTGAGTGTCACTATTCTTCCTACAGTGTATTCAGTCTTATTGAACATGAATCCGATCTGGATGTTTAAGATATTATTTCCACTGATTTTCTCTTTGGTACCTCTGGGTTTATACCAAGTCTGGCAAGCGTTTTTCGGAAGGAAATACGCTTTCATTTCGGCTTTCCTTTTCATGGCACAATCGACGTTCTACACTGAGGCGCTTGGGTTAAACAAGCAGATAGTTGGGGAGTTGTTTTTCGTTTTGTTGTTGCTTGTTATTTTCAATAGTAGTATTAACGCGCGAGGGAAGACAGTCTGTTTCACGATTTTCAGCTTTGCTCTAGTAATTTCACATTATGCGGTCGCAGAAATCTTTCTGTTCCTAGTCTCTCTTGCTTTAGTATCCCTAGTTGTTTTGAAGCGTAGAACTCGAAAAATAACTGCGAGCATGGTCGTATTCTTTTTTGTTGCAATGTTTTGTTGGTATTTGTTCACATCAAATTCTGCCGTTTTTCAAAGTTTCTTAGAGTTTGGAGATACTGTCTATGGTCAGCTAGGTGATTTTTTGAACCCAGCGTCTAGAGGGGAAGTAGTATTGAGGGGTCTGGGAATTGAAGCACCTCAAACCATTTGGAATATGATTAGTAGAATATCTGCGTATGCAACACAAGCCTTGATTGCGATTGGTTTCATTGGATTGGTCAGAAAACGGACAAAACTTGGGATGGAATATTTTATGCTTACTTCATTCTCGATGGCGCTTTTAGCTACGCTTATATTGGTCCCGGGCTTGGCGAACACTTTGAATATGGCAAGGTTTTACCATATATTGTTGTTTTTTTTGGCGCCCCTTTGCGTGGTGGGCGCTGAGACAATTGTAGCTCTCATTAGCAAACAGAGTTTAGAAATGAAGACATCGGTTCTTCTTCTAATCGTACTAATTCCATATTTCCTCTTCCAGACAAGCTTTGTATACGAGGTGACAAAAAGCGACAGCTGGTCGGTTTCCTTGAGCAAGTATCGAATGAGCCCTTTGAGATTATACGGTCTAAATGGGTACACCGATGCCTACAGCGTATCTGGAGCGGAGTGGTTGTCAAACACCGTAGCATTTGGACATAGCCAAATATATGCCGATTATTACTCTCGATTTGTTGAATTAAGAATGTACAGCACAGTATATTTAGGCTATGTTAAGCTCGTATCCAACACAACTGAAGTAGAACCTGGTGGGTTAGTGTATTTGGGGCCACTAAGCATTATCTATGGGACTATGAGAGGCGGTAACTACATTTGGAATTTGACTGAATCGCACTTCTTAGACGATTTGAGTAAGATATACTCAAACAGTGGAAGTGAGGTTTACAAGAATGTACGATAAGCTGAGCTGCAATTCCTTTCAGAAGTTCCTGTTTTACTCAAAAGGTTGATCCGCAATAGGTTTACTTAGTCTAGCGTTTGCTGAGGCATGATTGGAAGTGTTAAGTCGCATAAGATCTGGATTAAATGTAATTCTTCTACTGTTTTTCAAAATGGAAAAATGTTTCGTTTTTGAAAAAGAACTTCCCGATCCTAGCTTTGAAGTGAAAGCTAAAATCGAAGTTGACGTGAAGGTTGTTCAAAGTGATGATATCCCCATAGTTTCGAAAACATTTGAAGATTTTGCAACTTACGCCAAGGAACGGTTCGAGAAGGGTTGCATATGCTTTGGGGCGATCTCTAATGAAAAATTTGTCCATCTAAAATGGTTTGGTTTCCATGAAATGCCTGTAGTCGAAATCGATAGACAAATCTGGCTAAGCCCTGATTCAGCATATTTATTTGGCAGCTTTACGGTTCCAGATTATAGAGGACTCGGCATAGCGCCTAAAGTAATGGAGAAAGCGTTTCAATATTTATCAGGGATTGGGATAAAAAGAGTTTATGCTGTTCAGCGTCAGGACAATATTCCAAATCTTAGAGTTAGGCAGAAAGAGCGCTGGCGGAATATTGGTTCGCTCACATATATTAGGATACTAAAGTTCAGATTCTACAAATTAAGAAGTGCAACAGAAGAAGATTATAATGAAGTGAGAAAGATGCTTTTTGCCAAAAGCGCGCACTGGTATGATAGAATCTGTTTGGATTTTGAAATTGAAACAGTATAATTGCAAAGGTGAAACAAAGCAAGTAAGAAACAAAGAGCGCACTAGAATGCTTTCACCAGAGAAGACCAGTCGAAGCTGCAGCTCATTTGTTTAAAAGTATTTGAGTTGAATATGCTTCGTGTGATTGAGATAGTTAAATTCAGTGAATTGTTTGCGTGTGCGATCAAGACATCGTGAGGTGTTCAAAACATGCAGATCAGAGAGATCGACAATTACACAGATTTTCTTTCTTTGAGGGAAAGATGGAACAATACTCTAAACAAGTGCGATCATACGGTATTTTCAACATGGGAGTGGCTCACCATTTGGTGGAAACATTTTGGAAATGACAAGAGACTTATGATTCTCTTAGCAGAAGAAAACGACACGATTCTCGGGATAGCCCCTCTGATGTACTCTGTACACAAAATGTTCGGCCTTAGAATGGGAAAGATAGAATTTGTTGGAGCCCCCGCATCAGATTACAACGATTTCTTATTGACAGATAGGAAAGAAGAATGCATAAAAGCTTTCGTCGAACATCTTTCCAAATACCCAGAAAAATGGGACTGTATCCAGTTAACTGATATTCGACAGATATCCGAATACATCAAATTACTAAGCAAAACATCGAGGGATGTACACGTTGCTGGTACAAGCTTGCTTTATGATTGTCCATACATTCCTCTTCCGAAGTCTTTTGACACATATTTTAGCAGCTTGACATCCAACTTTAGGTATAACCTCCGAAGAGGCCTAAGACAACTCCAGAAAAAGTATGCGGTAGAATTCAAAGAGTATTCGAATCTAGAATCATTCAGAGAAGGAATAATTATGCTTTTTAAATTGCACCAAAATAGATGGGAAGCAAAAAACAAGCCAGGCATTTTTAGTGACAATAAGGCTCGCGAGTTTCATTTGGATATTGCAAAATCATTCTCAGAGAGGGGTTGGTTGGGTCTATCCTCGCTTCTAGTTGACGGCAAGGCTGTAGCATCACTCTATGGGTTCAAGTATGGTTCTAGGTTTTATGCATATATTGCTGGCATGTACAGCGCATTTTACAGATACGGTGTCAGCAATTTGCTTCTTTTGCACAATATTGAGAAAAACATTGAAGAAGGATTGACTGAAGTTGACTTTTTGAGAGGCGGAGAACCGTACAAATATCGATGGAAAGCTCTAGACAGGAGCAATTTTGAGACAATTTTGATTCGAAAAGGGCTTCTTCCAAGAATCCGCAATTGGCTCAGCAGCAACTATTGGACCAACGCAGACAGGCTTAATACCTTCTTAAGATGCAATAAAAAACGTTACTGCGTGAGTCTTGTAACGCAAATTGCAAACAGGATTAACAAATGACGCTTGAGCTATATTTGTTCTCGTTGCCATTTGAAATTGCTTAATTATAAGATATTCTCAAATCGAAGCGTCTGGTTTGTCAAAAATGAGGAAGATTAAACCTATATTTCTAGTAGAATTTAATTCCGCTGTACTTTCTGGTGGCAATCGAAGAATATTTGAATTTCTAAAGCTGGGCAAGTCTGAGGGCATAGATTACATTATTGTGACAAGTTTGGAAAGTTGGAAAAATGCAGTGAAGATGTTTCCAAATTATGCGAAGATACTTTCAAACTACAAAGTCTATATAAAGAATTTCAAAGAGAAGCAAGCGTCAATTCCAGGGCTTAAACAGGCACTCTTCTACGAGAATGCGCTTCGCTCCGCGTTGTCCGTCTCAAAAGTGGCAGTAGAGGAAGCTGCTGAGTTAATCGTCGGCGGCGAAGAAACACAAAGCTTATTGACAAGTTATATTGCTGGAAAATACAGCTCAAAACCTTGGACCGTGGTTTTTCAACCTACCACTGACTTACTTCAACCGTCAAGCTCGTTCGCTCCTCTCAACGTATTCAACATCTTGAAGTTCGTAAGCGAAAAACCTTCAGCAAAAAATCTTCCATTACTATCAAAAATCGGAATAGCGCTACAATTGCTCGTTCAGCTAAAGGTCGCAGAAAAATCGCTGATGCTTTCTGTGAGCTCCTCTGTAGTCGAGGATTTACGTTTCTTGAATCCGAAAATCAGATTTCACGTCATCGAACCTGGGAATGGCATAGAGTCAGAAAGATTCGCCAAAAAGTCGGACGCAAATAAGGAATTCGACGGCATTTTTTTTGCCAGATTAGTCCCAGAAAAAGGTCTATACGATTTACCAGTAATATGGAAAAACGTCACAAAAAAAGTTCCTGGGGCAATGTTAGCCGTTGCCGGTATCACTGAAGAACAAAGGTATGTCAATCACTTTCTCGGCATGGTAAGCAAATTTCACCTTGATCGAAACATAATTTTTCTCGGAGAACAGGAAGAAAATGCCTTGATAGATTTGATAAAATCTTCCAAGTTGACTCTATATCCAAGTTTGGTGGACTCATTCTCGCTTGTAACTTTAGAATCTCTGGCATGTGGCACACCTGTTGTGGCTTACGATATCCCTGCTATAACACACAATTTTGGGAAATGTGATGCTGTTCTTCGCTGCAAAGTCAAAGACAATAACAAAATGGCTGAGAAAACTCTCTCGATACTCAGAAACGAGAACCTGAGAGCAACACTTTCAAAAAAAGCAAAAGAATACTCAGCCAACTATGATTGGAAAGATGTTGTTAGTGCTGAAAAAAAGGCCTATTTCGTAGTTGTTGAACACCTTATGTGATAATCGTAACCGGTGTACACATGCTGATGCTACGTGAAACAAATGACATCAAGAAATTGGATAAAATGTCGTAGCCCATCAAAAAGTAGAGATGGAAAGGACAGCAAATGAAGAATTGTGCCAGCAAGAAATGCGCCCTTCAGCTTATCGGACTGAAGATTTCCGACAAGAGAGGAACTGTCGTCTGATGGAGGCGAGACGAGGCTTGCAAGGAAGCGGTATTTTTCCCTTAGTGTCGGTCATCATACTGAACTTCAATGGAAAACGTTACTTGGAAAACTTGCTACAATCGTCTCCCAACGCCTAAAAAATTCGCTGGGGTGCTGTAACAAATAAATGTCGGCTGCGCTTCAAATTCTGAACCTCGATCGGTTAGTTGACAATCAACTAGAACTTCGAGGCACTCCAAACGAACACTCAGGAATGCTTATGCGACCATCCGAGTGCGTGCGAGTTGTTGATGCTACTCAAATGGGTGGTGATTGGCGAATGCGTAGATTCCTCTTGACTTTTGATACCGAAGATTTCATAAGCCAAAACTCAATATGGGTTTTGCACTGGATCCTAGAAATATTGAAGAAGTATGACCTAGAAACGTTGTTCTTCATAACTGGCCACATGGCTGAGAAACTTAGGAACTTCCCAATTGTCACAGATTTGCTTCGTGAACATAAAATCGGTTATCATTCATCCAGCCATTCTGTCCATCCAACAATCTTCGAATTCACTGATGTAGAAAATTACGAACAAGCCTACAGAATCTCACTAAAGAGAGAAATGGCACATGTCAACCCGTTAACAGGAGAAATTGAAGGAAAGGGGGGAATTCTCGCAGTCAGAGAGCTATTCCCCAATAAACAAATTGTATCCTTCAGAGCCCCAGGGCATTGCTGGACTCCACCACATTTAGAAGCGCTAAGAACGCTCGGTATCATGCTAGATTTCTCCACAAATATATGTTTCACACCTGTCAGCTTCAAAAACATAACTTTCTACCCTTACCCTGCAATTGGTCGTTGGGAAGGAAAGCCGTCCGAATATCGAGCGTTGCTCCTTTCACTGATTAGAAACAGGCTGACTGTCTTGACTGTGCATCCAAGCCTATTGGTAAATAGAGATGAGTGGGATTCAATCTATTGCAACGGCAATCCGAAAAAACTTTCTTCACCACATTCTAGAAATCCTAGAGAAGTCAAGCGCCTGCTCCGTAGGTTTGATTCGCTTCTTAGGCGAATTGCGAAATTTCAGAAAATGCACATAATCGAAACAGTACCCAGCCTAGAGAAACCTAACAGAAACTTGAGAATTACCAAGATGGATATCGAGAAATGTTATCAAAGAAGCATGAGATGGGCAATGAAACAAAACTACAGACCCAAATTCCTTCTTAGTCACTTCTTCAGATTTTTCGAGAGCTGCTCGAAACAGAATTGTCTCTCAAATAAGCGTATTAGAGAAATTGAAAGTTCCTTGTCAAGACATGTGCGTGCGCGGTAACTTGTTGCTCTCTCATACGATGGCAAACTGCATTGATGAAGGACTTACCTTGATTTCATGAGGGGCAGAGGAGTACGAAGATCGGTGGAATGAAGCAACGAGGTGAACTCTAGTGCGTGCGCTGACAATAAAGGAAACTCTGAATATTGGTTGTGGCGGAACAAGGCAATATCCATTTAACGACTTAGGCTGCACTGTGAATTGTGACGTCCAGAAACCAACATACAGAATTAGCAATTTCGTCATTTGCGATGCCTGCACACTTCCTTTTAGGAACAACGCCTTCTCAAGTGTTTACGCATATCACATAATCGAGCATTTACAAAAGCTGGACAAGTTCTTGCAAGAATGCGCCAGAATTACGGAAGGAAAAATCCACATTGTGACGCCAAATCTTTACTCCAAAAATAGTTTAAGAGACCCAAGCCATATCCAACATTTCTCAAGAACTACGCTGGAGATGTTGCTAAGAAAGCATTTCAGCAAAGTTGAGGTAAAGGGGATGAATGAGACTTGGGTTCACATTATTGAAAGCAGGTTCACTTTTCGTATTTCCAAATTAATTGCGTCAAAACTTCCATTTATGGCGGAAAATCTGTACGCACTATGTAATTCTAACACACCAGAGCGCGCTGCCGACTACCTAAAAAGAATGGAAGGATATACTAAAATGAGTTTGGTCAGTTTTGTCAAAATCGCACCTGCGACAAATGTAGAATATGCATTCTTCAGAAGGTAAGTTAGTGCGAGTGATAATGGTTACGCCCTGTTACTATCCCGCTAAGGGTGGTACAGAAACCGTAGTTCGAAATCTGTCGATAGCCCTCAACAAAGACAATGTACACACTGATGTCATGACGTTTAATATGAATCGAAAATGGAATCCGAAATGGCAGGGAAAAACAGAGGAAATTGACGGGGTCACTGTCTTTAAAATTCCAGGTCTAAATTGGCTGCCAATCGCCCATTCCTATAGAAATAATTTTGGACTCAATCTAATTCCGGGCAAATTCACTAGCATATTTAAAAATTATGATATCATTCATTTTCATGAGCTAGACTTCAGTTTTCCCTTGTTTTCATGTTTAACCAGAAAACCCAAAATAATTCATTTGCACGGAGGAATAGATTTCTCCCATGGCGTGCATCTTAAGGAATATGGAGTGATAACTCCAATCTTATTAAAGTACCTCCCGGACTATTACATTTCATTATCAAGACAACTGATACGTGATCTGGCGTTTTTTAATATTTCTAAAGAGAAGATTGCATATCTTCCCAACTCGGTAGACACCGAATTGTTTACGCCACCTCGGCAAAAGGAAGATAATTTACTGTTGTTTGTTGGAAGAATAACGTTCGGCAAGGGTATACATGTCCTCTTGGATGCTTTGAAATACCTGAAGAATCCAGTCCGCTTAGTGATTATTGGCCCTTCTCATTGGGATGTTGATTACTATCGGTACTTGGAAAGACAGATTGAAAAGGAGAATCGCAAGGGGAAACACGAAATAAGATATCTAGGTTCAATGGAGCAAGTCGACTTAGTGAGATGGTATCAGAAAGCATCAATCTTTGTTTTGCCATCTTTCTCGGAAGCCTTTGGGATTGTGATCCTAGAAGCCTTCTCATGCGAGACACCTGTGGTGGCAACGTCCGTTGGAGGCATCCCTGAAATTGTCAAAAATCACCAGAATGGAATTTTGGTTCCGCCAAACAAGCCTCTAGAATTAGCAGAGGCAATACAGTATCTTCTAGATAACAGAAATGTCAGAACTAGAATGGGTAAGGAAGGCAGAAAGAGTATTATCAGGGAATTCTCTTTGAAAGTCATTGCAGAAAGACTTCAAGGAATTTATAAAAATGTACTTAATGGCTAATGCACACGCGAGGGACATTACTATGAGTCTGGTTAGTTTCACTAAAATTCGAGGAAATACGGCAAATTCAATAAAGCAAGCAATTATCGAATCTCTAGATCTTATAAAGTACCCCTTCAAAAAAGAAACCAAGAACGTCATCATTAAGCCTAACATGTGCTACTATTGGGATTACTCGACAGGTCACACTACCGATCCAAAATTTGTGGCTGCATTAATCGATACAATTCGCGAGAAAATCTCTCCTAACACAGACATTTCTATAGTGGAATCTGATGCCTCAGCAATGAAATGTAAATATGCCTTCAAAATGCTTGGCTACGAAAAACTATCTAAGGAGTACGATGTGAAACTAGTCAATCTCTCAGAAGACATATGTACCAAAGTGGACGTAAAGGCTGGATCGCAGCTTTTTCGTTTAATGGTGCCTCAGACTATTCAAAAGGCAGACTTGAAGATTAATGTGCCAAAGATCAAATACATGACAGAGAAAATCAAGATAACCTGCGCATTAAAAAACATATTCGGCTGCAATCCTTACCCTAGAAAATTCAAATATCATCCGAGACTTGCGGAGGCAATAGTTGCAATCAACAAAGCATTGAAATTCAACCTATGCCTAATAGACGGCAACATCGTTTCAGGAGTGCACCCAGTCAGACTAGGATTAGTGATGGCAAGCAAAGATCCAGTGGCGATTGATGTCGCCGCTGCAAAGATTGCAGGAGTAAATCCTAGTACGATAGACTATATTCAACTGGCCAAAAAGGAAGGTTTAGGAAACATGTTCTTTATTCCGAAAGGTGAGTCGCTCGAGTATTTCGGAGCTAGATACCCCAGGAAGAGTCTACAAGACAAAGTCATTAGCAAAGCTTTCAGTCTGGCTGTACAGGTGGGGCTCGGAAAAAGACTTGGTTTAGAATAATAGCAAAAATGGGAATTGTGGAAATGAAGAAAGTTGGACTAGGATTAATCGGTCTTGGATACGTAGGCAAGATTCACTTCCAACACAGTCGGAAACTTGACAACGCAAGTCTTGTAGCAGTTTCCGATTTATCGAAAAAAGCCCTAAAAGCTGCCAGAAACGCTGGCGTCAAAAAAACATTTACAAACTATGAGCAACTCCTAAAAGATTCCGACATCGACGCCGTCATAATAGCACTACCCACACATCTTCATCTAGAATGTGCTAGAAAAGCAGCAGAAGCCAAAAAAGACATTTTCCTAGAAAAGCCAGTAGCGAGAAACGTTACAGAAGCACAGGAAATCGTTTCATGTGCCCAGAGAAACTCGGTGAAATTGATGATTGGCTACCCTCTAAGATTCAATAGAAAATTCAGTGAAATAAAAGAGAAAATCAAAAGCGGAACACTGGGAGATGTGAAAATCGCGCATGCAACGTATATAAGCGCTGGACCCTTCTTTCAAAGAACTGAAAGCTATAGTCCAATTCCAGTGCCAGAATGGTGGTTCAAAAAAGAATACACTGGGGGTGGTGCACTAATTGACATTGGCAGTCATATGATAAATCTTCTTAGATGGTACTTCGGCGAGGTAAAAGACATAAGAAGCCTTCTGGGTTACCGATTCAACATGGATCTTGAAGATTCGGCTATATGTCTGGCTAAATTCGAATCTGGAACAGCAGCTGTCATAAGCGTTGGCTGGTTTTCCCAAAAACTCTTTCTGGAAATCAATCTACACGGAAGCGTCAACAATATCACCGTAGGACGCTCCCGTGAAAACCGACTATTGACTGCAGTTCAGATGTTGACGACAGGCACCTCAAAATTCTTTCAATCCCACTTTGCCGGGCTCCAATATTTCGTCGATTGCCTAATACATGATTTGCCTCCGTCACCATCAGGAGAAGATGGGGTCCGAGACTTGGAAGCAATATCCATGGCGTACGAGAACCAAATACACCTGGATTAACTATTGAAACCGTTTAACGCGGGAGGGTTGAAATCATGAAGCCAATGAGAATACTTGCATTTTTTCTTAGCTCTTGCGAATACGGAAAATATCTTGGCGGTGCAGAGCGGAGATTTCTCGAAATTTCTTCGATTCTTCAGAAATTAGGAGTCAAGATGTTTGTGCTTGAATACAAACCATCTCTTTCAGAGACGTGGGGCGACTCCGGCTATCATTCAATCAATATAAGCCAAAGATTCATTGATCACGCAATACTTGAAACGGTTAGAATGATTATTAAGGGAATTAAAACGTGCGCCGAAAACAAATGCAATGTTGTTTACGTGCCTAATCGTCACTGTTATGGCCACAATAATCTGGTTAATGTTATACCGGCTTACGTAGTTAGCTTAATTTTCAGAAAGCCGCTCGTCATAGTTTTTCACCATCTTATGCCAACGGATCCCGGTGATAGGAACATCATCAGGCTTGCGGCCTATAGACATGCAAAAGCGTGTATAGCAGTGAGCCAAGCGACAGCGGATGATTTTAGAAAGGCTTTTGGTCTCTCTCGCCTTGTTGTCTCGTCCAATGGAGTCAACTTGGCTAATTTTAGGAACATTGAATCGATGGCAAAAGTCTATGACGCCGTCTTCTTTGGAAGAATGTCAGAAGAAAAAGGTGTCTTTACCCTTCTAAAGGCTTGGAAGATTTTGATCAAACAAATGCCTTCTGCTCACCTTCTCTTATTAGGAGGTGTAGAGTCAGAACATATGAAAGAGTCCTGCGTAAGAGTCATTGAGAGTCTCGGACTAAGTCAGAATGTCACTATTTCAGGTTTTGTGTCAGATAAAGAGGCAGTACGTCTCCTTAAGTCGTCCCGAATTTTTGTGCTTCCATCAACAGCGGAAGGCTTTGGACTAGTTGTTGTTGAAGCCATGGCTGCAGGCCTACCATGCATTCTCTCAAACTTGCCGGCTCTGAAAGAAAATTTTCATTCAACTGCAGTTTTCGTGGAACCTAAAGACGTCAAAAGATTAGCCAAGGCAATCTTGGGCTTATTGCTAGATCCCGAGAACTGCAGAAAACTCGCTGAAAAGGGACAAAAACTAGTTGAGCGGTTTTCTTGGGAGACAGTCGCAAAAAAAGAGCTGAACATTTTGCAGAGAGTTGTCGAAAGCTGATCTATCAGTGAGCCCGGAGAACGAAATTGTGAGCGACTACGCAATAAAAGGAACTTCAGAAGTGCTTGCTCGTTTCTGATTACGCTTGCCTAGTTTTATTGCGTTTTGATTATGCCTGGTGTCTAGACAACAATAACATGAACGTATTAAACGTTAGCGAAGAAGGTGAGTTTCTTGGAAAAAGCTTTGAAAATGGGCAGAGTCTCAGCAACTGGAAGTTTTCATATGTTCATAGGTGTGGCAACATCCACCATAATAATGGCTGTTGGAACAATAATCATGGCAAGGATATTACTACCTGAGGAATATGGACTATACTCAGTTGCTCTAACTCCGTCACTAATGATAGGTCTGTTCCGAGACTGGGGAATGGGCGCAGCCATGACAAAATACGTTGCTCATTTTAGAGCTGCAAACAAGGAAAGTGATATTCGTGGGATTGTTGCCGCAGGCATAATGTTTGAAGTTTCAACAGGGCTAGTGTTGTCATTTGTTTCGCTATTTCTGGCAAGCTTCATTGCAACTACCGTCTTCCACAGGCAACAATCCACAGATCTAATATCAATAGCCTCAATTACGATACTCGCAGGATCGCTACTAACCGCGTCCCAATCAAGCTTCATAGGCTTCGAGAGAATGGGACTCAACAGTTTCACAATCATCTGTCAAGCTATAGCCAAAACTGCAATATCACCATTGCTGGTTCTTCTGGGCTACGGTGCACTAGGAGCAGTTCTCGGCTACACCTTCTCATTTATTGCCGCAGGCGTAATAGGATTAACAATGCTCTATTTTTTACTCTTCAGGAATCTGAGAAAAACTGGAAATAACAGAATAAGCCTATCTGAAACCCTAAAAACAATGCTACGTTACGGAGTTCCCCTTTCAATATCGTCTATAGTACTAGGATTCTTGGCCCAGTTCTACGGCTTCATGATGGCTTCCTTTTGCAGTGACTCAATGATAGGCAATTACAAAGTTGCCGCCCAATTCTCAGTGCTGTTATCATTCTTCACAATTCCAATAGCAACCGTACTATTCCCAGCCTTCGCAAAACTAGACCCACAAAAAGAACACCGACTCCTAAAAACAGTCTTCACATCTTCAGTCAAATATACAGCAATTCTTCTAGTGCCTGCTACCATGGCTATAATGGTCCTGTCAAAACCAATGATTAGCACATTATTTGGAGATAAATGGGTTTACGCCCCTATCTTCCTCGCCTTGTCTATCATTAGCAATTTGCTCGTGATTTTTGGGAGTTTAGTCTCGGGAAACCTGCTAACCGGTCTGGGAGAGACAAAAATGCTGATGAAACTAGGCATTTTAACATTGTCTCTCGGTGTTCCTCTAGCCTTTCTTCTGATTCCTACACTTGGGATAACAGGAGTAATACTTGGAATCATTTTTGCTGGCATACCAAGCACGTTTTACGGTCTTTATTGGATATGGAAAAAATACGATGTCAAAGCAGACTTCAAATCCTCAGCCAGAATATTCTTAGCCTCGGGAATCGCAGCTATAACAACATACACTTTGCTGAACTTTGTCATATTGGCTGAGTGGATCAGGCTCATAATAGGCTTAGTAATCTTCCTTGCGACCTACATCTTCACAGCTCCCATGGTCGAAGCCATAACCCAAAGCGACATCGACAATCTCAGGACCATGCTTTCAGGGCTGGGGGTAATTTCCAAAATAACAAACTTTATACTAATCCTGCCAGAAAAAATCTCAAACCTACGCACGCACACCAAGAAGAATACGCAATCATAGCGCATGTATTAATAACGATCATATATTCTAAAAAGTCAGAGGCACCTTCTAATATCCTTGTTCTAATGGTGCTTCTTTCATCTATTCGAGCCCTTAATAAACGAGTTTCACATAATCAAAATGTGGGTTGCCTGCGAATTGAAGAGAGCAAGTGAACGCGTGAGACAGTTTCTGAATTCTTTAATCGGGTTTCTGTGGCAATCAAAAAAGACTATCATGCTAATACTAATTGTCGCAGTGGCAACGATAGCAGTAAGCACCGCAATCGCCATGTGGCTAAGCAGATTTGACAATCTGCATATTCCAAGCCTCGGCACCCTACGTACAACAGGCGTCGAAGCCTACGGAGGAGACATAAACCTCACTCAAGACGGAGAGCAATACATTGACTGGGGCACGATTTACACCGGAATGCTAGTAAACCGTTCATTTTACATCAGAAGCAAGACCAACGTGGAAACAACCCTAAACTTTACAATCGCAAATTTGACGTTCCTAGACTCAAATGGGGAGAATGTTACAGAATACTTGCCTATAGAAATGCCTCTAATTCCTGATTGGAATTGCACCGATACACCGATTAGTCCAGATCAAGAAATTTGCGTCAACTTCACCTTGCAGGCTTCGATCGACACTTCCTTCATTAATTATCTTTTAGTCTATGAAGTGACAGGCTTCAGCTTTGACATGATTATTCGAGTAATTGAATAAAAACAACAAAACCCAGAAATGTCACATTCACTAATATTGTTCTATACCATTTCAGAAATTTTCTATAGCAAAATTCCCTAATAGCTTAAATTTATCGATTCATTCTTCTTAGATGCAGAAAGGAGAAGCCAAATGCACCGACTAGTGGTCTCAGTAGTTATTCCAGCGTTTAACGAGGAAAAAACCATAGGCACAGTCATCTCTGACACAGTCTCAGCCATGGACAGTCTGGAAACCCCATACGAAATCATCGTCGTTGATGACGGATCTACAGACAACACAAGACGAATAGCTACAGGATACAAGGCGATGGTATTATACAACGGAAAGAACCGCGGAAAAGGATACGCACTAAGAAAAGGATTCCGACACGCTCAGGGCGACATCATCGTCACCATCGACGCCGACGGAACCCACAAGCCAAAAGAAATACCAGACATGATCAACCCATTATTTAACGGCATCGATATAGTAACTGGTTCAAGATTCTTAGGTCAAAAAAAGAACTCGACATCAAAACTAAACCGCATAGGCAACTTTCTATTCAACACCACAATAATGATTCTAACAAGAAAACGCATCACAGACAGCCAAACAGGCTTCAGAGCCTTCAAAAAGAAAGTATTGCACAAGTTCAATTTAGAATCACTCGGCTACGAAATCGAAACCGAACTCACACTCAAAGGACTAAAAAACGGCTTCATATTCCAAGAGAAACCAGTAAACTGCGATCAAAGGAGATATAATAAATCAAAGCTGAACATCCTTTCAGACGGAACAAAGATTTTCAAAACAATTCTCAAAGCTCACTTCATAAAAGCTTAGCATAAGCCTGGAGAGCCGTAAAGATACAAGTAGCACCGCGGCTAGCCAAAGACTCTAGATCAAGAAAACTCGACACCAAACCGTAATCCGCAGGGCAAATCAACCTTTTGATTTTTGAAGCACGGGTGACATAAACATGCGTTAACGCATGACACTGCGTGCGAAACTCGACACTCTACGATGGCTCAAAAGTTTTCTCAAACCACACCTTTCAAATCGCACGCACTATTCATGATAAAACATCAAACCTAACTACAAAATAGAAAAAATCAGACATTTTCTATAACTCTTGTCCATATAACTTTTTATGCACGTATTTCAGTAATTTTGTGGGATACAAATGAAATCGCGCTTAATCTCAGCGGTTCTGCTGACTATCATGCTCTTGATTATAGGAGCAAGCATCGTCTACGCGGACGGATATGGGCCATGGTCCGCAATAAAAGAAACTGGATACGCAGTAACTTCAAACTGGCAAGGAATGATCGTCCCTATGGGCGAAACAGTTGTTGTTACAGCCGGAACCACCGACCTAACAATTACGCACATAATATTGCGATGGCATGATCCTGGTGATAACCCAGTTTGGGAAGACACCGTCGCAGTCACAGGACTTACGACCCCGAACGTTCCACCAAACGTACCTCAACACGTCGTAGACTGGGCTAACGACAATCCAGGCGTTGATTATTTATACGCTCAAAGCAGTCACGTACCTAACGCTACTGGAGATTGGGGTGTCCAAGCTTTCTTCATAGGCCCAGATGGAAGACCAAAGAACAACCTTGAAGACGTAGTCATGATAAGAGCGACATCCTTCAATAGCATACCTGAGGTACCATTAGGCACTATAGGAACCCTTATTGCGATGGTTGGAGCCTTCGGCTTCTTCATAACACGAAAGAAAACCCCCCCTTTCAATATAGTCGCACACCGCGTTTCTTAGAAGCGTACAGAAAAGCATCAAGCATTTTTATGCATGCCTAATCGCAGATTTAGATTAAATAATCGAAACGGGTGGACTTTTAATGGAAAAGATAAGGTCTGAGCTGAGCAAAGCAGTCATGAACATGAAAACTTACTATCAGCACATTCTTGCAGCTGTTCTAGTAATCGCAGCAGTTTTGATTGTCTACGGACGCGACCTTGAAATTCTTATGAACGAAGCATTACAAAGCGAAGCATTCAGCCACATCCTCTTGATACCCTTCTTCGCAGGTTATCTCTTCTACCTAAAAAAGGACATGGTTAAGGCTTCTTTGGCTTTGAAGAGAAACCAGAAGAAAACTAAAGCTCAGCACGTGGACGCAGTGATTGGAATAGCCCTGTGCCTCATTGCCTTCCTTGTCTACTGGTATGGCTCCTACACGTTTTATCCACTAGAATATCACCTTATATCACTTCCAATTTTCGTCCTAGGCATCACGCTGATCTTGTTCAATCTAAAAGTACTAACCATATTGATTTTCCCAATACTATTTCTTCTGTTTCTAACACCACCACCCACAGAATTCATGTATTCAATAGGCGGATTCCTAGCGAACTTCAATACACAAGCATCCTACACTCTACTGAAAACCGCCGGTTTGCCAGTCGAATTGATTTCAACATACGGATCCCCAACACTCATCCTCACGACTTCTGCAGGAGAGCCAGCTCGATTTGCAATTGATCTAGCATGCTCAGGAATTTATTCTATGATAGCCTTTGCCATGTTTGCCGCTTTTCTGGCTCTTATCACCTCAACATCAATTCTTAAAAAAATAGGCCTGTTCGCACTAGGATTTCTCCTGCTCCAAATTCTAAACATCTTCAGAATAACAATCATAATCTCAATTGCATACTGGTTCGGCGAGCAAATCGCAATGCTCATCTTCCACTCTATCACAGGACTACTCCTCATTTTCTTCGGAATGCTCCTGACCCTTTTTGTGGCCGAAAAATTCCTAAAAATACAAATCCTCCCTGGACGACAAGCACAGACGACATGCTCAAAATGCAAAGGAAAACTGCAAAACCTCCAAGATTTCTGCACAAACTGCGGAAGATTCCTTAGCAATCGTCACCCAAAAATCTCGCAGAAATTCTGGATAAAACTTGTCCTTTTGCCACTATGCTGCTCATTAGTAGTCTTAAGCATTCAAGCACCCACATTTGCCATTGCAAAGGGACCCATCGAAGTCACATCAGGCTGGGAAAGTGCAACAGAAATTTTCCCCTCAAAACTAGAATGCCAAGACATAAACTACACGCTTATAGGTTTCACCCGATACGCAGACTTCGAAAACATAGCGAATCAAGACGCTGCGCTTGCGTACACTTACTTTCCAGACAACAGATCAAAAGCAGTAGTATATGCACTTGTAAACGTTGCTAGCAGCATTTCAAACCTTCACAGCTGGGAAGTATGCCTAATAACATGGCAAACCTCTCATGGGCAATTCCCCGTAGTGACCACAATAGATTCAAGAGACGTACAACTACTGCCAGACGTCTCCATAATAGCTCGATACCTAGTTTTCGACAGCCCCCAAAACTACACCCAAGTCACACTTTACTGGTACGAAAAAGCAACTTTCAACACCGGAATCACCGTAGAACAAAAGTATGTAAGAATAAGCCTAATAATTCTGAGGCAAAACTCAACAGACTATCAACTGTACGAAGAACAATTGCTGAACTTTGGACAAACAATCGCTTCATACTGGGAACCCTTAAAAATGCAGTCTCTAATTTCCCTCGGGATTCCTGCACAACAGTTACTTTTGACCTTCTCGATAGCTTTCGTAGCACTAACAAAAACAGCACAATACTCCAATGAATGGAGAAAGAAAAGTAACAACCTAAAAATCTTCGACAAATTTGCATCCGCAGACGAAAAATTCGTACTTCAAACAATATTAGACTTGACCAAAGAAAACAAAGCAATGGAGACAAAAGACATTAACTTCGCCATCAAAAGAAAAAAAGGTAAGTACATGAAATTTGACAGACTGCTCACTATACTTAGCCAACTGGAAGAGCACAGATTCATAAAAAGGGACGTAGCCTCAATCAGAAACAAACCTAAACTGATTTGGAAAACCAGCCACTAAACACATAGAAACCTTAAAAGGAAAACCGCACTATTTTTCATGAAGGACATGAGCTCTAGCAAGACAGAAACAAAAAAAGAAAAAACAGAGAACGAATCTGGGGAATTAACTACCACACAGTATCTAGTAGAAACGATCAAACAACTGCAGACAGAACTCGAAGATTTAAGACTTGAACTCAGAAAGACAAAAGGCATCCCTTCTGTAATAATTAGCGTAGTTTTTATGGTTCCAGGCGTCCTGTCGCTTGTCTCTTCCGTTTTTTACAACAGCCAAGTCTTAGCCTTCATCGGTTTAGGCTTAACATTTTGGGGCGCCCTTTTCCTCTTTGTCAGACCCATAAAATACGTCGCCAGCAGCCTTCTAGATTCCACCGCAATCTCGTCATACTCCACAATCGACAGAATAATCCAAGACCTAAAATACAAAGGCAAAAGCTTTTACATACCACCTTACCCAGAGGAAGTTTACCTCCCAGAATATCTCAAAGGCCTCAAGGAAATGATAGTCTTCATTTCTGCAGACAGCGACGCCAGCACCCCCTCTATAGAAGAAATGGCGAAAAGTAGATTCCTACTTGAAAATCCAAAAGGAATAAGCGTTGCTCCACCAGGACTAGGCCTTCTAACCCAGCTCGAAAAAGAACTAAGAAGAGACATAACAAAACTAGAACTTACCGAACTATGCGAAAGCCTACCACAACTAATCCTTGAAAACCTCCAGCTGGCAAAAGAAATCGAAATGAAACCTGAAAAAAACCAAGTTTACCTAAGAATCTTTGACTCCGTATACAAAAACCTCTACAGCAGAGAAGAAAACCTGAAAAGCGTACATTTTCTAGGATGCCCCCTCGTAAGCGCCATAGCATGCGCAATAGCCAAAACCACAGCAAAAATAGTCACCATCCACCGAGACAAAATAT
>Ga0224506_10000797_pt1 | contig 24745 bp, 23 predicted proteins | sample SF_Jan12_sed_USG_2_FD_169108 | JGI IMG/M metagenome (GOLD analysis project Ga0224506, IMG submission 169108) | Sediment microbial communities from San Francisco Bay, California, United States - SF_Jan12_sed_USGS_8_1 | ecosystem: Environmental > Aquatic > Marine > Sediment | place: USA... | reverse complement strand
AAGAAAAGGATTGCCATGCACCTGCTCTGACATACTGCTGGTCGGGTGTACAGGTGAGTAATTATGCCCCGGTAAAATAATGGTATCGGCCGGCATTTCTGTTTTTAATTTATCGAGTGTTTTAAACAGTGCCTGAGGGTCGCTGCCACCCAGCCGGCAATGACCACAGCCAAACACAAACATAGTGTCCCCGGTGATGAGCTGATTACCTACTTTGAAACAGGCGGAGCCTTTTGAATGCCCTGGTGTGTGCAGAGCCTGAATCTGTGTCTGCCCCAGCTGAATAATATCTCCGCCCAGTAAGGTTTTAGGTTTTATAAAACCGGGGCTCCAGAAATCATTCTCAGCCTTCATCAGGTGAAGCTGAGCATCGGTATGTTCGAGTACTTCTTCCACGCCATTAATATGATCATGATGACAATGCGTGAGCAGTATATCGGTAACATTGAGTCCCTGTAGACGGCAAAGTTGCAGAATCTCATCGACCTCCCATGCCGGGTCAACAATAGCGGCCTGTTTACTGGCGTGATCTTCAATGACGTAAATAAAATTCTCCATCGGGCCAAGCTCAAGGCTGTGAATGGTGTAACCGGGTTGCATTGTCATTAGTTTGCCTTACTGTTGCCTGAAAACTATGTTAGATATAGCGGGTAAAATTAATAATAACTGGAGTATGAGTACGATGAAACTATTAACATTCTTAATGCTGAGCATTATAACATTTTCAGTCAGTGCAGAAGAAGAGGCCATGGTGGTTTCGGTAAAGCGTCTGACAATGGAGTCTGCGCTTAAAATTGCACAGGAATCAATAAAGACCTGCCGTAAAAAAGGCATTCAGGTCGGTGTAACCGTGGTTGACAGAAGTGGTAATACACAGGTTGTGCTACGAGACGTACTGGCACCGGATATCACGCTGGCTGTTAGTTTTCAGAAGGCCTATACCGCTGTTTCATTCTCTGCCGCTACTTCAGCGCTGACCCGTCAGGCAGGCTCACCACTGGCAAATGTTGATAAGCTGATGTTCAGTGCCGGTGGCTTATTAATACAGGCCGGAGGGCAGATTCTTGGCGGTGTCGGCGTTAGCGGAGCGCCTGGCGGTGAAATAGATGAAGAATGTGCACAGGCAGGTATTAAAGCGATCATTGATGATCTTGAAATGAGTCTGTAACCTTTTAAGGATTAGCTGTAACAGGGATGTTTGAAGGGAGTTGAATAAACAGCGCAGCCTGTCTTGTCGCTCTTTTTATTTCTTACTACAGCCCGTTCAGCGGGCTGATAAGCCTTAGTATCATATATAGTGCACTCAGAGATGTGGGTGCTTATTCATATGGCCTACAGAGTCAAAAAGGATGGTCTGAAGAATATCCCGGATGAAGGACCTGCCATTCTGCACTGTAACCCTGTAGTTTTGTCTGTGCACTGACAGTTGTCGGCGATACGCTGGCTCTGTTGTTTTAAAGCTAAAGACAAGTCTCAGTTATCGCTTAGGAGAAGCATCTTCCGGCTATTCATCGTCGCTAGACAGCTTGAGGTGAGATTAACTGAACTTGAAAAATTAGTTAAGGCAATGAAAAGAATGAACTGATATTTCGATGAGGCGGCGAATGATTAATAAAAAAACAGTCGGGTGGATACTATGGTTTTGTATGCTGCTGTTGTTCGTCAAGCTGTTGATGCTGTCCTTGTATAACGGTTATTTTATTGAACAGTCTGTGCGGGCAAAAGCGAGAGTGATCTCGGTGGTTAAAAACAACCAGCTATACGACACCACACTCCGGTTTGTAACAAAGCATGACACCCTGATTGAAGCCGAGTTGAAATTACTGACAGAACATCAGCCGGGGCAGATAGTAAGCGTCAGATATAACCCGGTCATCCCGGCGCAATTAACAAAAGACACATTTATTGAAATCTGGTTCAATAGTTTGTTAACAGCCGGTTTGCTGCTGAGTGTAGCACTCATGTTGTACCTGATTTCGGTTTGCAGTTGCTGGATAGCAAATAGAGGTAAAAGATTAAGTCGGGGTGGTGATCGAATCTATACACAATTTGATACTGTTGAAAGGGTGGTTAAAGCAAAAAAGGAGGGGAAATATCCCTATCAAATTATCACTTCATGGCATGACGGGGCAAAAAATAAAACATATTACTTCAAGAGCAAATATATCTGGCATAACCCGGTTGATTATATTCTTGATCAGACCATAACGGTTTTTATTTACAATAAAAACAAAAAAAGTATGCGATGGATTTGAATTTTTTACCTGAAGGTATGTGTTAGTAGCTATCATATTAATTTTAATTCAAATCAAATGAACTGAATTTCATATCCTCTGTCACAAAGCCAACTGTTACAAGATGCAGACCGGGGAAATGATATGAAAAAGCTGCTACTGGTGTTTTTGCTATATAACACGTCAGTGTTTGCTGAGACAAAGCCGGCACGACAGTATGAGACGGGGCCCTATCAAACACATTTATTAGAGCTTTATACTTCAGAAGGCTGTAGCAGCTGTCCTCCGGCTGAGGCATGGCTGGCCAGTTTGAAGCCAGCAGAGCTGGAACAATCAGCCATAATCCCGCTGGTCTTTCACGTGACCTACTGGGACTATATAGGCTGGAAAGATCAGTTTGCACAAAAGCAGTTTGATCTGCGACAGCGCCAGCTAGTAACAGCAGAAGGCGGCTCGACAGTCTACACCCCGCAATTCTTTATCAATAGCAGCACTGAGCGAAATATTGCTTTTGCAGTGCGGCGACTGGTCATGACAGAGAAAAAACCAGCCAGCATAAAAATTACAGCGGCCGTGACAGAAACCGAGAAAACCCACAGGCTTGAGCTTACGCTAAGGCCGCTAAGCCCTCAGCCTGATGGTATCGGGCGTATTTATATTGCCGCCTATGAAAACGGTATCAGCTCGGCCATACAAGCAGGTGAAAATAAGGGCCGGGTGAGTTTGCATGAATACCTGGTGAGGCAGTTACAATCGGCGCTGGTAGCACTTAATGAGACAAATCAGCTGTCATTTGAAATCCATAAATCAACAAATCACTGGTCCGGTATGGTGGTATTCGTGGAATCTGGCGGGCAGGTGATAGAGGCGCTAAAGATCGGACTGTAATCTGTGCGAGCAGTACCTGCCACAGATTAGGTAGTTTGCCAGACGACAAACCATCTGCACAGCGGGATGCGGCTGTAAACAGTATGCTATAAGGCCAAAAATTAAAGAAAATTGTCTTTAGTCCTTGACGAAGGGCGCCTGAACCGGTTTAATACGCGTCTTGTTTTCAGACTCCATCTGATAACAATTTTGGCCTGATAGCTCAGTCGGTAGAGCAGAGGATTGAAAATCCTCGTGTCGGTGGTTCGATTCCACCTCGGGCCACCAAATTTAAAAAAAGCCGCAAGCCTGGTCTGCGGCTTTTTTTTTGCCTGCAAAAAAATAAATATAAATAATATGTTTTATCTCAACATTACACAGTAGTATTCAGTGAAATATTACGGTGTAATTACCTCTATTTTCCATAAATTCAGCAATTAGGTGTCCTCGATATGTCCGAATTTAAAGAAAAATAGCTTTTTCAGGCACCAGCTGCCTGTTTTATACAGGCTTGTGGATTTATGAAAGTTAAAGCAGGGTTTAGTACACTTAAATAACGATGGCTTTACTCGTCAGCCGGCGGAATAAATAGCGGTTGTTTGCCAATATATAATCTATAAACATATAGACAAAGAAAGGCTTCAAATGGATCAGACTGGATGTTGAAATTTTTACACACGGTAAAGCTGGGGCTGATATATGGAGTGGTGCTTTTTGCTGGCCTTGCGCTATTAATGTTTGCTGTTATGGATATCTCTGAAAAGTCCGAGAGATTTTCTGTTAACAGCGAGCTGGAAACATTAGATGCTTATTTTAATGAGCAGCTAGAAGCGATTGAGCCTCTGGCTATTGAGCTGGCTTCGAGTGCTGAGCTGACTGCTTTATTTAGCCGTAATAATTCACAAAACAGAAAAATACTGCTCAAGTCTGATTTGTTGAAAAACAATGAGATTGATTTTATATCGCTGTCAGATGCTGATGATAAAGTCATCTTCTCACGTCAGTATAATGCCTCTACCCAGTCCTTTGAAAAACTCGATTCTAAAACAGAATATCAGATATCAATCTTCGAGGCTGCTACCCCCCGCTCAGTCAGAACTGTACAAACAGTTTATATATACAGTGACCGCTTATATGTTGTGGCATTTGCATCGCTTGATGCCAGTGATATTGCTGATAAAACCGGTGATTATGTTGTGATTGGCCGGGCAGTGAACGAATCGAAAGTAAATAGTGAAAACAAAATTGATATTAGCCTTACGGCCGTTAATCTGGCAGTACACCGTGAACAGGCTGCCTTATTAGAAAAATTCAAAAGTGAAAAAATAGTCCATATACGTAGAAATGAGTCGCTGGATTCTCATTTACTGATTAATGGCTTAAATAAAAAGCCACTGGTTATCGTTACATACAAAAGGAAGATACCGGATTTCATGACATTACTGTCTGTTAGCTGGTTAAGCCTGATTATTATCTTTGCTGTTTCACTCGGATTCGGCTATTTGTTCTGGTGGAACAGAAAAAGCTGGTTAGCTAAAAGCATCAGAATACTGGAAGAAGATATACAGGACGTACGAATTGGCACTGAATTATCAAGCAGGCTATCAAGAAACAGCCGGGGAATTCTTGGTGGTATCGTTGTCGAGATCAATCAAAAAATCGGTGGGTTTGAAAAAACCTTTTTTGATAACAGAAAGCATAACTCTGAAATTATTTTAAATGAGTTGCCACTCGAAGCCTACCTGAAAGATTCTGCGCTTAAGTATGTCTCTGTTAATGAAAAATACAGTAACAGCCTGGGTGTGTGCCGGGATGATATATTAGGCCGGCATAACTCTGAGATTGAAGCACTGGCCGGTCTCGACTTTATCAGTAGTAAAGAAGAGGAAGTGATCAGAACAAAGGAAGCTGTAATATTTGAAGAAACAATTGATTCAAAAGCAAGCGGTAAGATTATTTACGCGGCACATCTTATTCCACTGCTGAATGCAAAAGGACAGATAGAAGGTATTGTTGGAGTAAGAAGCGATATAACCGACCAGAAGCAGGCAGAAAATGAAATGGAAATGGCTGCAAAAGTTCTGGAAAATACCGCTGAAGGGTTCATGGTCACAAATGCCGATCGACGTATCGTTCATGTAAATGCCGCGTATACAGAAATGACCGGTTACAATGAAAATGAGTTGCTGGGCAAAATACCGCTGCTGCTACAAACAGAAAGCCGCTCAAAAACATATCAGGAGATTCAGCAGAAGTTAAAAGAGGACGGTACATGGAAGGGCGAGTTATGGAGCAGCCGTAAGAACGGATCCAGCTATCCGGAAATGACAAATATCAAGGCCATTAGAAACAAAGAAGGAGAAGTGACAAATTACTTCAGTATGTCTAAGGACATCACAGAAGAAAAGAAATGGGAGAAACAGCTGTATGAAATGGCGCATTATGATTCCCTGACAGGCCTGCCGAACCGGACATTGTTTCAGGACCGTATCACTCAGGAAATAATCAGGTGTAACCGTAATGAAAGAAATCTCGCTGTTTTATTTCTTGATATCGACCTGTTTAAAGCAATCAATGATTCACTCGGGCATGCAGCCGGTGATGAACTGTTAAAAACCGTTGCAAACCGCCTCAAAGTCACACTGAGAAATGCCGACTCTATTGCCAGAATGGGAGGTGATGAATTTACCATACTGGTAACAGATCTGGCGCTGGACTATAAGAAAAATATTGGTTACTTAAGAAGTTTAAGTGAAAAGATCATTGATGTAGTTAATCAGCCAATGGAGATAGAAGGCAGGGAGATTAATGTTACCTGTAGTGTGGGTGTGGCCGTGTACCCGGCTGATGCCAATAATGTTGAAGACTTGATCAGAAATGCAGACTCCGCCATGTATTATGCGAAATCTCAGGGCAGAAGAAATTACCAGTTTTATACAAAAGAATTTAATGAGTCGGCTGTGGACCGTCTGGAAAAAGAGATTGAGTTCAGATCCGCGCTGAAAAGCGGCAGCCTGGAAATCTATTATCAGCCACAGGTGGATGTGATTTCACGACATGTAGTCGGTGCTGAAGCCTTGCTGCGCTGGAATAAAGACGGTGAAAACGTTTTATCGACAGAGAAGATTATCTCACTGGCAGAAGAGATAGGGCTGATCAATGAGCTGGGTAACTGGGTGCTAAAAACGGCCTGTAATGAGTGTAAGAAATGGATGAAGCTGGGGCATAAAAATATGCGCGTGGCGGTAAATCTGTCGACCCGTCAGTTCAGGCAGAAAAATCTGGTAGAGATAGTCAATAGCATTCTCGCTGAAACCGGCCTGCCTGGCAGGATGCTGGAATTAGAAGTGACAGAAAGTGCCTTAATGGAAAGTGTTGAGTACTCTATTGAAATGATGGCTGAGCTATCCCGTAAGGGTGTCAGATGGTCGCTGGATGATTTTGGAACCGGTTATTCATCGCTGAATTACCTCAGGGACTTTCCTGTTCATGTGTTAAAAATAGATCAGAGTTTTGTCCGAGAAATTACCATTAACCCGGAAGATTCAGCAATCGTAGAAACAATTATAGATCTGGCGCACCGCCTGCATCTGACCGTTATTGCTGAAGGGGTAGAAAATCAGGAGCAATTAAAAGCACTGAGTATGATGAATTGTGAGCTGGTACAGGGTTATTACTTTAGCAAGCCCAGAACATCCGGGGACTTTATAGAATATATTAGTAAAGGAGTGAAAGTTTAGTATTTTTATCTAAATTAAACTGAGATATGGATGTGATAAAGCGAATTAAAGCATTACCTCTTAACGACTATTCCTGGTCTGTACCGCTGGTTCTTGGCAGCTTATTAATACTGATCAGTCAGACTAATTACCTGCTGTTTCATACCATGGCCGAATTATTTGCGGTCGTTGTAGCCGTGCTGTTATCAGTGGTTGCCTGGCAAATGTACCCGTTTACCAGAAATAATTTTCTCCTGTATCTTGGCAGTGGTTACCTGTGGATTGGTGTGCTGGATATGATTCATATGCTGACCTACGAGGGAATGAATATTTATGCGCGAGATGGCGGTGAAATGGCTACGCAGTTCTGGGTCGGAACACGCTATATGGAGGCCATCCTTTTGTGTACAGCACCGTGGTTTTTAATTCGTAAATTAAATTACCGGCTGATGTTTATGGTTTACGGACTTCTGGCAGGCATTCTGTATCTGCTGATTACAAATGATTACTTTCCCGTTATGTTCATAGAAGGTGTCGGGCTGACCAGTACCAAGATTGTTTCAGAATATATCATCATTGGCATTTTAGGCGTGGCTGTCGTCATACTCTGGAAAAGAAAGCATTTGCTTGATGCCTATCTGTTCAAGATGATGACTGTTTCTATTCTGATAACTATGTGTGCTGAACTGACCTTTACATATTATGAAAGTCTCTATGGTGCGGTTAATGTCGTTGGTCATATCTTCAAACTGATATCTTTCTGGCTGATATTTCTGGCAATGGTGAGAGCAACATTAACAGAACCGTTTAATGCCATGGCGAGAAGCTCATCAACTTATGATGCGATTCCGGATGCCACAATTGTGGTAGATAAAGAGGGCTTTATTCGCCAGGTTAATCAGGCGGCATGTGAACTGGCAGGTGTCACAAAGGCTGAACTGGTGGGTGCTAAAAGCCATCAGTGGTTTCATGCCCCGGCGATTAACAAAGAAGATTGTGTGGTGTGTATAAACAGTCGTGAGGGTAACAGGGTACATGCGTATGAAGTGAAGGATGAAGTTAATAATCGCTGGCTGGATTTTACACTGTCACCTGTCGGTAGTGCGGGTGATCAAACAGGCGCGGTAGAGGTGATTCGTGATATTACAAAAAGGAAGTCAGTAGAGGAGAAATTAGAAGAGGTCAATGAGCTAAAAAATTCAATAGTAGAAAACTTGCCTGCTATGCTGTTTGTTAAAACAGCGGATAAACAGCGTTATGTGGAATGGAATAAAGCAGCAGAAGAAATCACCGGACTGAAAAGAGAGGAAATGCTGGGTAATAACGATTTTGATTTTTTCGCTGAGGACGAAGCTGAATTTTTTATTAAAATGGATAGGAAAGTCATTGACGAAAGAAAGTTGCATGATATTCCCGAAGAGACCATACACACAAAATACAAAGGTGTGCGTCTGCTGCATACAAGAAAAATACCCATCTTTAACCACGAAGGTGAGCCTATTTACTTACTGGGTATTTCTCAGGACATTACTGAGAACCGCAACACTGAAGATATGATCCGGCGAAGCCAGAAAATGGAGGCCGTGGGGCAGCTCTCAGGTGGTATTGCACATGATTTTAACAACCAGTTAGGAATCGTTACCGGTTATCTGGAATTTTTAAAAGAGTTTCTGAAAAATGAAGAAAAGCAAAGTGCATGGGTGGAACGAGCGAGAAAAGCAGCTTTCAGGTGTGTAGAACTAACCAAACAGCTATTGTTATTTTCGCGTACAAAATCACCGATGAAATCTACCGTAGATATAAATGGCGTCATTACCAATTTTGAGGAGATCGTACGTAAAAGTGTAACCCCGCAGGTTACTGTCAATTATCAGCTGGAAGAAAACTTGTGGCCGGTGATGGTCGATGAAGGTGAGCTAGGTGATGCCGTTGTAAATATGGTTGTTAATTCACGCGATGCGATGCCAGCTGGCGGAGAAGTGATTATCCGTACCTCTAATGTCTATCTTGATGATGAACTCATGATCTTTAATCAGGGCATAAACCCGGGCGAATATGCGATGCTGGAGATTAAGGATAATGGCCAGGGTATGAGTACTGAAGTGATAGAGCATATATTTGAGCCGTTTTTTACCACCAAGCCCGTAGGTAGTGGTACCGGACTGGGCATGTCGATGGTTTATTCGTTTGTGCAGCGATACAACGGCACTATAAAGATTACATCATCTGTCGGCGCGGGAACATCTATCAGAATATTTCTGCCACGAGCAGAGGATGAGACAGATTTTGCCCGAATTGATGTTTCCCCTGAGCGGCTGATGGTCTTACCGGAAGGCACAGAGAAAGTGCTAGTGGTTGATGATGAGATGGATTTATTGAAATTAACCTGTGAATACATCAGTTCTTTAGGTTATGAGGTATTGCAGGCGAATTGCGCGAAGGATGCGCTTGAAGTGCTACAGACGGAAACTGTTGATATTGTCTTCAGTGATATTGTTATGCCAGGTGGTATTAATGGCTATGAGCTGGCTGACCGGGTGAGCCAGCTTTACCCGCAGGTAAAACTATTATTGTCATCCGGCTTTATTGGACAGAGTCAAAAAACGTCATACAAAGGTGTGGTTGTTAATAAGCCGTACACCAGACAGGATATTGCTTACCAGATAAGGTCAGCGCTTGATAATTAATTACAGATAATCCTGCCAGTCGAGATCTGACTGACCGGTGACAAAAAAATCAGGGTTTAATAAGCTTTCCTTAGTGTTATACAGCAGAGCCTGATTATCAGTTTTTGTGATCTGCCCACCGGCTTCATCAACAATGCAGTGAGCTGCTGCCGTATCCCATTCGGAAGTTAATCCCAGTCGCGGGTAGATATCGGCAAGCCCTTCAGCAACAAGACATGATTTTAAAGAGCTTCCCATACTGATAACCTGGGGATTATTAAGCTTCGCAAGAAATTGCTTGAGCCTGTCAGAGCGGTGAGAGCGGCTGCCGGCAACGATTAAATGATCCGGCTCAGCTTTTCTGCAAGCTATTTTTACTGCGGCGGAGTCTGCGGATTTTTTATAAGCACCGTTGCCATGATAAGCAAAATAAGTTTGCCGGTGAACCGGTGCATTAATAACACCCAGAATACTTCTGTGGCGGTGAATCAGGGCGATATTGACACTGAACTCTCCGTTGCCCTTAATGAATTCACGTGTGCCGTCCAGAGGGTCAACCAGCCAGTATGTCTGCCATGTTTTTCGAATACTGAAAGGGATGTCCGCGGCTTCTTCAGATAATACGGGTAAATCAGGCGTAAGTACTGTAAGGGCATCCACGATATGATAATGTGCGGCCATGTCTGCCGAGGTTAAAGGCGTGTTGTCTGTCTTGGACTCGATTTCAAAATCACCGCAATATATCTCAAGGATTTTTTCACCGGCTTGTTCAGCAATCTGTATACATGACTGACAAAGCGATTCAAGATCAAGATCGATATCCGGTTTCATCCTAGCCCCGCTGCAATAAAAATTGCTGGCAAATATAAAGAGCGGCAAATGTCCGCGCTTCCGTACAGTCCTCTTGTAAAAGCAGCTCATGAATACGATCGAAGGACCAGGGCACAATTTCAAGTGGCTCCGGTTCATCACCTTCGGCTGAGTCAGGCTCCAGCTCCTCGGCAAGCACGATATGGGTAAAATGGGTTGAGTAGCCAGAAGCCAGCGACAGGCTGTGAAGATGCGTTAATTTATTAGCGCGATGACCGGTTTCCTCAATCAGTTCACGGTTGGCTGCGCTTAAGATATCTTCGCCCGGATCAATTTTACCCTTCGGTAGCGTCAGCTCATAACGTTCCATACCAACGGCGTATTCCCGGATCATTAAAAAGTGATTATCAGTGGTAAAGGCGATCAGTAAAACAGCCCCCCGGCTGTTATTTGCAAGGCGCTCATAGGTGCGTGTTTCGCCATTAGAAAACTCCAGATCAACTTCTTCAATTCTGAAATTGCGGGTTTTTGCGATTTCTGTACGTCTGTGTATTTTAGGTTTTATTACAGGCATGGGCAGTTTTTATTAAGAGAATCTATAGTATATTACACTCTGTCGAGAATGAGGTGGAGAAGAGTGATTAAAGTTGACTGGCAAATAATAGACACAGTATTTCTGGATCTGGATGGCACCCTGCTGGACTTGCACTTTGATAATCATTTCTGGCTGGAATATGTTCCGCAGAATTATGCCAAAAAGCACGGCATCAGCACCGATCAGGCAAAAAAGCAGTTAACGGCCCTGTATGCTGAATTTGGCGGCACCTTAAACTGGTATTGTGTCGATTTCTGGACGCAGCGCATCGAGCTGGATATTCGCAGTTTAAAAAATAACCTGAGCCATAAAATTGCCATACGCCCGTTTGTGGAAGAATTCTTACAGATGCTGATAACGACTAATAAACGGGTTGTGGTGGTGACGAATGCGCATACCGCCAGCATTGATATCAAAATGAAAAAAACCGGGCTGGATAAATATTTTCACAGAATTATCAGCTCACACCAGTTCGGTATGGCAAAAGAAGAACCGGGTTTCTGGCAAAGACTGAATCAGGAAGAGCCGTTCAAAAAAGCAAGTACACTCTTTATTGATGATAATTTAACCGTGCTCAAGTCTGCAGAAGATTATGGCATACAGCACCTGAGAGCGATCCGTATGCCCGACAGTAAGGGCCCGGAAATGCATACCGAGGACTATGCGGTGATAGAAAGTTATCAGGAGATTATGTAAAAAAAGTTTGCGGTTATCAGTGTGCAGCTTTCAGTAAAGTCAAAAGATAGACAATAAAGAGTTGACAGTCAGTCTAAAAAAATAGAATTTTCTGCCCGCTTTCTTTTAAGGCCAGTTCTTAAAGCGCTTCTGAACGTATTTATATAACTCGGCATGATCACGAAAATGTAAATCCCAGCCATCTTCCGGCGGCGCATCATACTCACAGTAATCATTAGTATATTCTTTACAGATATCCGGACGGATTTCATAAATACCACAGCGGCCGTCTATCTGCAGGTGGCTGCACATGGTTTTAAATAACAGCGTCCAGCCATCACTGTCTTTATAAATTTCGACGTTATCATGTGAGACCTGCCACAGCAGCTGGTTAAAATCAGCTTTACTGCGTGGCACAGTAATTTCTTCAGTTATATAAGTACAGCACAGTGAGCCTGTGCATAAATCGCATTTTGATTCTGCTGAAATGGCTAGAGGATTCTTTTTTACTGGCATATTGATAAACGCTTTCTGATCAGTAAGAGGATTATAAGTTTTTTTTCTAAAGCGCGATAGCCGTGTATCCAAGGTCTCTTAAGTGACCATTGCGCTGGATAATATGATCGGCTTTGATTTTTCGCGGTGCGATCAGCGATAAAATACTTAATAGTTCAGTCGAGGCGTTAGCACGTGGTGTCAGTTTTATATTAAGGCTATAGCGCTGATTCGCCAGGATATTAATATCACCCTGAATATTCAGCTCACCCTGCTGATTGGATAACTGAGCGGACAAATCACCGGCGGCATTAGAAGCCAGTGCCAGCTGTATCTGGCCGAACGAAATAGTATCCGCTAAGGTGAGTTTAGCGTTGTTCCAGACGATGCTGCCATTCACTAAGGGCAGTTTGCCACTGATTAATTCAACATCGGGCAGAGTAACCTGAATGGTACCTGCTAGCTGACCAAGAGGAATATTCAGTGTTTGTTGTAAAGTCTCTGCCGGGATTGTGCTGTGCAGGTTTGTCAGCGAAAGCGAGTGAGAGAGCAACGAATAGTTAACGCCGGAGCTAACGGGTATAGACTCGTAGTGTGATTTAAGGTCAGCCGCAAGACGTGCAGTGAAAAGAGAGAATGGTTTTAGTGACCATTCAGTTGATTGCAACTTGTGCTGATTAATAACCGCATTATCAATTGTCCCGGACCATAAACTGCCGGAGACACCGGAAAGCGAGATGGTTTGTGGCGGCAGGTTGAGCCAGGAAACGATACTGGCGGCAGGGACTAAAATAACAAGAAACAGTAAATAGCCGCCGATAGCGGTGAACAGAAGATGTTTTGTATTCATGATGCCTGCTTTTCCAGTGTTACCCGGCAGCTCACTATACCGGGTTTGTCGGTTTGTTTAATCTGCACGCTTTTTGGGTTAATGGCATAGTCATGCTGCAGTTTAGCAAACCACTGGCCAAGCCGGTCAAACTCAACGGAGTCAAACTGAACCTTTAGAGACTGTTTTTTATCGGAATTCATTTTTGTGATATTGGCGCGTATGCCAGCGCTTACCGCCGTTCTTTCAACCAGTGTACTGATGGGCTGACTGGCTGACTGTGAGGAAGGACTGGCACCGGCAGCGCGCAGGCTAATGACTTCGTTACTGGCATTGTTCATCCATGCCAGTATTGTTTTTTGGGACTGCAGCTTCTCTGTCTGATTCTCGAGCTCCTCAAATACCGGCTCCCAGATCAGTAAGTAAAACAGCGTAATAGCAACAATAGCTGCCGCGGATATTAGTAAGCGCTGTTCATGTGGTGGCTGATGTCTGAACCACAGAATTAAAGTATTCATCAGATAACCTCAATAGAAATTTGTGCATTGACCTGACGTGCTTCAGATGAAGATGAAATAAGCTCTGCCTTAATATGTCCTGACTGATTTAAACGTTGCTTTAATGATTCAACCGATGAAAGTTTATCAATAGTGAATGAAAGCTGAAGTTTGTCATTATTGTAACTGATGGCCGAGATGGTCATGCCGTTAGTTGCATTCAGTACAGGAGCGGTTTCAAGTAAGATATCAGTAAAACCTGAGGCTGATTTGCTGCCACCTTTTCTCAGTTGCTTGAGTTTGCTCTCCATTTGCACACGGGCGTTAACGATTCTTTTACTAAGCGGAAAACTGCTTTTGTAAATATTGATAATCTCGCTTTCAAGTAACTCGTTATGTGTACTGAGTCTGTTGAGTTGGATGATGCCAAAAGAAAGCTCAAGAGCAATAGCTGCGATAGCAATAAACGCCGCAGCTCGCCATACCTGCCACCACTGATTTGACTGGTTAACCACCTTATAGGTACCCTGGCGTAAATTAATAAGCTGGCGGTTATTTAATTTTAAAAAGTGAATAACTGGTGACGTTTCGTACTTATACTGAATAACGTTGATATCCTTGTTAATGCTGTCAGCTAAAACAACATCAGTCGCATCACTGGCAGAGTAAACCGAAATGCAGTCAGGCTGAGAAGGATTGTTTTCCGGACTTAATAAATTAGCGATGATTTGCGGAAAAAATTCAGCGTCAGTATGAATGACACTGTCAGTGTGTTGATCGATGCAAATGCCGTTTTCATTGCACAGTATATTCCAGCATGCGGTTGTGTGTGGCAGGCACGATATATCAGCATAGACAGCGGACGGGTAGATATGAAACTCGTCCAGTCTGCTCAAAAGCGAGATCATGGTCGCATGGCGGATAGCCGCAACCGGGTAAACATTATTGGTGGCATTGCTGATCGCAAAGTGCAGCTGCTCAATGTCTTCGGCAAGCTGATCTTCCAGAACAAATGGCAGAGCCTGTAATGCACGCTGTTTGTTTTTTGCAGGTATGTTTTGATAGCTTAAATGCACCAGTTCAGACGGGATGATGCAGCTAATATTTTTTAAAGTAAGCAGACGGTTTTTATTTTTATCTGCCAGCTCTGAAACCGTACCGCTGCAAAGTGGTGTGCTCGGCTCACCGCTGTCGCTGGAAAAAGTCCAGTCACAGGAGAGAGCGTGTAAGTCCTTGAGGTATATAACAAGATGATCGGCCATTAATTGGCTCCCTGGTTTCGGCTAATAACGTTACTAAGGCCGGTTGACTCTCTTTTTATGAGACTGCTCAGATACAAGTTTGAATTGCCCACCAGCACTTTTGCCTTGAGTGAGAAATAGTCAGTGGCGACGGACAGTGACGCAATATCTACAGCTGGGACGGACAGGCTGTCGAGATAGGATTTAAACTCATCAACTGATTTAAAAGGTCTTGCCGAGCCGTTATTAAGCGCATCGCCCTGTCTTTTTGTAATAATGTCCTGAGCAATTGTATCGGTTATTTTTATATCAAGTGATTTTAACACTTCGACAGGAGCGGTGTTGATGTTAATAGATGTCGACGCTTCAGGCAATACAGTGAAGACGGGCTCAAGCAGCTCGCCAGTGACAGCTTCATATGCGGGCTTAATCCGCAGCTTGGTTAAAATCTCGTCATTAAAACCTTTAATTAATCTCAGTTCAGATAAACTGCTGAGTAACTGATTAGCTGCCAGGTGGGGTTTTTGTGGCTCGGCCAGACCCAGATAATAATCGTCTTCAGCACCATAGGCAGGCTGACTGATCTGGTCTGCATCCAGCCAGTCGAGCAGAGCGGCTGTTATTTGCTGGATCTCGGCCGGGGCTACATCGAGGTTTCTGAGAATTCGCTCAAAGCGGTCTTTATCTAAGGCTTTATTATTGGCCAGTGAGTTGAGATTAAACAATCCCTGTAAATCGTCAAGTTTACCTTCCAGAGCGCCGCCCTGAATATCCTCAGCTACAGGAATGGTATGCCACAGCTCGTACAGGTGATCGGTTTTATTATCGTCAAAATCCAGCTTCAGGCCATAACGTGCAAAATCTTCAGCAGCTATAGCATAAACATAAGCCTGATCATGTTGCAAAATATTTCCGCTGCGCCTGATCTCACGCTGTAACTCAGCCGTTATGCTAACAGCAGCAATGGTGGCCAGTGTAACAATCAGCAAAGCGGTGATTAAGGCAATGCCTTTTTGTCTGCTGACCATCATCGCGGGAGCCTGAAGAGGCGGGTAACCGGACCCCATCTCTTCAAAGTGAGCGTGATTTCAATCGCCCGGGGTAAAGCCGATGCCACCGTGGCCGGATCAGTCAGCGTGTTCGGCCAGCTGTCGCTCCAGTCCTGATCAAGGTAGCGAACTTTAATATCGTTAACGTCATTTAGCAGAACCCGGCGCACAGGTTCTGCCGTCTGAGTTCGGTCGATGTGATACCAGTAGAGACGGATTAACTGATGGTCTTCAAAACTGTAAGCAACCCGTTGTAGCTGACTTCGGTGTTGCTCGGCAGGGTTGCGCCAGCCGGTACGGCTCAGTTCAAACAATGTACTGTCGATGTTATTGCCACCGGTAAGTGCCGCGATGGTGCCACCCAGGCCGTCATTAACCGGCCGGTTAATCGTTTGTTCAATATCTCTGGACAGGTTAAGCATGGTGCGCTGAATGTCACTCAGTAGCTGCAGCTCTCTGTCTATGCCTTCTTTGTTGTTGAGCACGCTGCTCAAACCGCTAAATGACATAACTGAAATAAGGCTGAAAATGGCCATAGCAATTAACAGTTCAAGCAGTGTAAAGCCGGCAGAGTTATTTTGCATTACTGTCGCCTGGATACAATAACTTAGGGTCAGTAACATAACCGGTGAGCTGGCTAACTTTGGACTGATAAGCATTGTCGCTAAAAACATGGTAAATGATTTTACGGGTATCAGGCGAAAGCGTTTTGGAAATTTCACGACGCCAGTGCCAGTCATGGTTTGCCATACTGCTGCTGTCGCTACTTTTACCAATGTCCGGCCATTCTTTGGACAGTAACAGCTGATTGTGCAGGTTCAGTGCAACCCAGTGGCCTAAGGTCTTTTGTTTCAGGTAAGTGGCATTGGATGCCTGATCAGAGCTGGTTTTGATAATGGCACCCAGCGTGATGGCTATGATTGAGAGTGCAACCAGTACCTCAAGCAGGGTAAATGCCCGGCATTTTTTATGCTGAGTGATACTGGACTTTGATCGAGCCATCTTCAACACCCTGAACTGAGAAACTGACATCAGTATTCGGAATAAAAAACTTTAATAAAAAACCGGGTGCGATTTCACCCGAAGATAACAGATAAATCTGAGGCTTATATTTATTTTTTTCACTGTCTGCAAATTTTTCCACATCATCCAGTTTTGAAACGTCACCGATTTTAGTGACCGAGCTTTCAATACTGGCATGCTGGAAATCAAGTTCCAGTTCGATCTCCATATCGGCGGGTAATATTCGCTCACGCAAGCTCTTATTGTTAACGACGGGCTGCCAGCCCTGATCAGTCGCAGTGACAAACTGATAAGTGTTTTCTGTTAATGCGATTCCGAACTCACTTGAGTTTAATAAAGCATCATCCTGTGCCAGTAACAATAAGGCGGCAAAGCGGTCGGCTTCTGCTTTTAAGCGTTCTTTCGGTGTGCCGGTTGTTATTGCTAATGTAGCCATCGATAAGATGATGGAAATAAGAACAATAACAACCAGTAGTTCGATTAAGGTAAAGCCTGATGATTTAGTAAAAAAATCAGGCTTCGATGCGCGCAGCCTGACTGGCATTATTCGATATTCCAGTTACCTATATCAGCCGCCATACCGCTACCGCCAGGAGCGCGGTCAGAACCGAGAGAGTAAATATCAATCTCACTGTGTTCTCCGGGGCTGAGGTATAGATATGCAGAGCCCCACGGATCTTTCGGTAATTTACGGATGTAGCCGCCCTGTTTGTAATTGTCGCTATTGGCAAGATCACCCGGCGCAGAAACCAGTGCTTCCAGTCCCTGATCGGTATTCGGGTAATTAAAGTTATCTAATTTGTACAGATCCAGTGCGCCTTGCAAAGCACTGATATCCTGCTTTGCTTTAATGACACGGGCTTTATCCGGGTTGTCCATGATACGGGGCACAACCACTGCTGCGAGTATGCCGAGGATAACAACCACAACCATGACTTCGATTAAGGTGAAACCCTGTTGCTTATTTGTAGTAATCTTCATTCCTAGTAACCTGTGCTGTTATTTTTGCCGTGTAGCCGGACAATGTTAACAAAAAAAATGACTTTGATCTTGTCCCAGACTATTTAAACGCTTTAGTTGTAAAAAAGGTTTAAAAATAAACCGCTTCAGACTATAGCCTAAAGCCATATAATAGATTGTCGGGTTTGACGGATATAAATGTGAAAAAATGAATAGAGTTTGTCTATGCGCTGGTTAGGGGGGGCATCAGTGAGAAACCTGTTGCATGTGTTAGTTAAAAACATCAGCCAGCCACACACGGTGTTTTGGTTGGTGCTGATCGTTATCTGCAGCGCACTGGAATTTTCTGGCCTGACAATGACGCTACGCTTTGACCGTGATCTGGTTGGAGCAGGTCAGTGGTATCGTCTGATGACGGCTAATTTTGTGCATCTGAATGACATGCATTTAATGATGAATATGCTGGGTGTGGTGTTGATACTGTTTTTTTTCTCAGCGCAGTTAAAAATCATGCAGTGGACGGCCCTGATACTTTTTGCATCACTGTTCGTCGGCATCAGCCTGATGATGTTTAATCCGCAGGTAAAAACCTATGTCGGCTTGTCAGGGGTGCTGCACGGTTTGTTTATAGCAGGCGCTGTAACAGAAATACGACGCTTTCCGCTATCTGGCTGGTTATTTCTTGCAGTGCTGATAGTGAAACTGGCCTGGGAGCAGGCTAACGGTGCAATGCCTGGTTCAGAATCATTGATACACGGTCATGTATTAGTTGATTCGCATTTATACGGTGCACTTGCAGGGGTATTGTTTTTAGCAGCAGAGTTTGCTATTAAAACGATGCACCGAATGAGTAATCGTCTATAAACAACAGTGACTGTTAGTCGTTCATCAATAACCATTTGCTGCGGCACATACTATGATCTGAAAAATCTCATCAAAAGGCAGACCACTGCTGATACAAGCGACAAGAGCTACGGCTTGTCGCTTTCTAATGATGAATGGCATGAGTATCAACATGCTGCCAGGTTTAAGTGTTTAGCTGGCGGAGGTAAAGTTATCTGCCCGCGTAAGGCAACTGAGCAGGCCGGTAAAGTCAGTGGTCTTGTTCGGTTTCGGCTGGCTTGGGTGTACGATGGCCGGGCTTTGCGATGATTTCTAAATAAAAGGAATCGAGCTCTTTAGACACCGCCCAGTCAATGGATTTGTTAATTTCAGACAGGTGAATCACATCACTACTGATTTCTTCTGCACCGAAACGGCAGTCAAAATCCAGAAAATCAACACCTGCAGGTAGTTTGCGTTTACGCTCTCTTTTTATATATTTTTTGACTTCATGCTTGATGGCCTCAACCAGACGCTCAGGCTTGATTCTGTCATGTGACAATTTAAAGGTTTTTTTCATAGTGCTCTCAAAAACTGTGACTGGAAATAGAACAGGGTGGCTAGACGATAATGAGTAATAACCGCGCACAAGTACGCAAATGTTGTGTGCATCAATTTTAGCAAATACTGCTGCATTACCCTACTTTTCTTTTTGCAAAAGTGGCTATTTGTTCTTTTTTAGCAGGCTACCACGATAAACGGCGTGGTCCGGGCTCAATTCAGCTGTAGTAAGTGCATTCGAGTAGTGGAAAGCTGTAGATGTTATGAACGGTCGCCTTGTTTAAGCAGTAATGTTGACAATCATCGGCAGGCCTGTATGCCTGCTATTTTAAGGGCTTAAAGTTTTTAGCGGAGTGCCATTAAAAGCCGGTACCAAAAAATGGCTACCGACTGAAATATGAAGGCTGACTTAGCGCTTGATATGTTTGTTTTTAAATTGAGTCATTAAGCTGTCTGGACGGTGTTTTTTGTTTTTACTGTTAAGTACATAAACAACCGTTTCACCTTTCGGTCCTGATCCGATTTCAGTATAAAAGAATACAGGGTGGCCGGTTTCACGCACAGGCTTCATATCTGACCACTGATCAAAAACATAAATACGACCGTGTCTTCTCATTTCGCCATAAAAAGACTCTGTATTTATATTTTTGCCCTCATATAACTCAATTTCCGGGATCGTTGCTTTGAGCTTTTTATCTTCCTTAGTGAGGCCGTACACCAGTGTCATGCCATTTGTTCCGGCACCAATTTTGGTTAAGCGATACGGTGTTTCGTTAACGCTAAGAAATTCTTTATAAAGATCGTAGTTGTAAAAAACATAGATACGATTGTCGCTAAAGACTTCAAAAATCTGAAGTTCGGTATTGGCTTTGGCACCAGGGTCATTAGCTGAAGGTTTAATATCTGTTGTATTGCATGCCGTTAAAAAAACAGCAAAGAAAATACTTAGAAATATTGCGGATGATTTCATCTTAACGCTCTCAAGAATTAGTGATAAGCCGAATAATAGACAGTAAATATGACACTCAGGTGACAGTAATATGAAGTTTATATGTCATTGAAAACACCGGAAATAACGGATCTGATTATCTCGTTTGCAAATAAGGATCTGGCTTATCTTGTAATGCAATAAACAGGCGTGCAAACAATCAATTTACCTTTCTGTGACACTATATTTACCCTGTGGTAACAAATACGATGACATCTTTAGCTAAAATTCAAGTAGAGGTTATGAGAGGTATAAATATGTCTTATCAATCACTTGAAGACCCGTTGTTGTTTGATGATGCTGAGTCACGCCGTGTACATGAGCGTTATGAATGTGGTGGTGTACTGATTCATTATGCGGCATTTGGTAGTAATTATCTGCAGGCTGGTAATACCCCTATGGGGGTGGCTAAATTAAAAGATATAAGTCTGACCGGGTTGTGTTTAGAAACTGACAGGTCAATGGCTATTGGCGATACTATTGCTGTGAAAATTATCAGTATCGACAATACAAATATTGATGAACTTAATGCCGAGATAATGTGGTGCCAGCTTAAAGATGACAATATCTATAATATTGGTTTAAGGGTGATAAAAGAAGAAACGCTGAGCTTTGATCATGTCGGTGATGTACCAGATGAACAGACGGTTCATTACCTGATCTGCCCGGACTGTTTTGAAACCAGTTTCTATATTAAAACCTCAGATAACACTGAAAAACGCTCTGCAATTCATACCTGTTGCCGTTGTAACAGTTCTCATATGATTGTTGAGGTGATAGCATTCAATCGTAGAAATTAAACTAAGATATCTCTTCCACTGATATTTAATACGCTCTGTTATATCAATCTTTTCTATATGACCTAAGGGACAAACTGTTCAGGAAAAACGGATTTGGATCTACATTCAAAAAAATGACAAGTTTACCAGGGAGCATTAACAGGTGAGTAATGTCAGCAGGTTTCAGCTGCTTATAGTCATGGTATTAAGTTCTGTTTCACTAAATAGCCATGCCATAAACTGTAATAAAGAATCACCGACCAAATTGGCGGAGGGTGATAACTATCCTATTGTTAAAAACTTTGAGCCTTTAACAAGAGAAGAAAGACACTCGATAAGGTCACTCTTCAAAGCATTTAACAGAACGATGAAGGGAAAACTCACACGCATAGAATGCGCAAAGACGGCGAACCTCAGGACTTATATTCAGACGACCAGAGAAAATATAAAGGCTGATATCCGTGTGACGAGAGCGGGAGAAGTGCTGATGGAGATGGATGTTAGTAATTTAAAAAACCGTACCGACAGACTGCAAACTCAGCGATACTTCACCAAAGACTCAGTATTTGCAATCCGCTCGATAACGAATACGGGTTTCAGTGTCAGTACTAAAGCAAAAAGAGCCGGCCTGCATAAAGGCTCACACCTCCATGAAGCGATCAGCGAACTGCGTATGAGTGAAAACTCAGTCAGCATAATAACAACCGAGTATATCAACGGTTACTTTAGTTTGATGTACAGTATCTTGTTAAAGAAATAATATGCTTATTGCTTACGATAAAAATACCAGCGCCAGTAGCGGCATAATAATGAATGCACCGAGTGTCTGAAAAGTAATAATCGAGGCCATGGTCTCGGTGTCGCCGCCCAATTGTCGTGCAAGAATCGTAGAGGAAGAAGCGGTCGGTGTCATAAAGGCGATGATCAGCACGCCGGCAGCAATGCCGCTGAGTCCGCTGTAAAAAATAATCAATACGGCCGTCAGTGGCTTTAATGCAAACTGCACCAGTGTCGAAACGGTGATGGCTTTAACATGCCCGTGAATCATCTCCGGGCGCAAAGCCGCGCCAACAGCCAGCAGGCCAAAAGGCAAAGCCGCTCTGCCAAGAATTTCAAAAATATCCTCGGCTATGCCGGTTAAGCCAATACCGCTCAGGCTCAAAGCCCAGCCTATGGCGCAGCTGATAATCATAGGATTGCCGGCTATCGCACGGGTAAAAGGAATAATACCTTTAAAGCGGTACTTGCCCCAGATGGCAAAAGCTGAAATACAGAGAAAGTTTATCAGCACAATCATAAACCCGGCCACTACGGAGCTGAGTGCCAGCCCTGCTACACCAAATAATCCCTGTGCGACAGACAATGATATATAAGTGTTAAAGCGTATTCCGCCCTGAAAGATGGAAGTAAAGGTGGCGTTGTCGACGCTGGCTCTGGTTTTGTGGAAGATGACTAAAACAACCGAGGCCAGTAGTAAAGTAGCACAGACAACCATCAGCATCGATGGCCAGGGAGAGCCGGCAAGTGTCTGGTTAGCCAGTGTGCGGATTAGCAGCGCGGGCAGCAAAATAAAATAGGTAAGTTTCTCCATGCCGTGCCATGTCTCGTTGGAAAGAAAGTTAACTCTTTTTAACGCATAGCCAATAAGAATCAGCACCATGATCGGTGCAAGAGCGGTAGAGAAAGTATTCACAAGTCAGGAATCCGGGGTCAAACATCAGGCTTGTAAGAGGAACAAATAAACTATTCAGCATATTACAAAGCCATAAAAAAATAGTGCTGTAGTATATCTTTGTATCGGCAGAAAACTAAAGGCAATAATCACATTATTAAGGCTAATTACTTGATTAGGCACTGGTGGGCGACTATATATCAGTGCTAGCAGTGACTTTCAGTACTACGCTGTCATGTTGCCGGTAACCGCTCCCTTCCAGTGAATGTCGTTTGAGACAAGCTATAAGCTAAGAGCCGAGAAAATATGTGTTGTTTAAATGCATAACCATTTAGAGCAAAGTAATAACGCAATCAAGCTCCCCGTCCAGTTGAGAATGATAAACTGGCTTCTGGCTGGATTGACGCTGGTATTTCTCATGGTATGGAAACTGCCTGAATCTGAAATAATGCAAAATATTGTTCTAATGTCCTTGCCCACGCATATGTTTGCAGAGACATTTTCTATCGTGGTATCGATGCTGGTGTTTGCTATGGTCTTTAGCACCAGTAAGGAAAAGGATGAAGGGCACCTTATTATTCTTGCCAGTGCCTTTTTTATAATCGGTATGCTGGATTTTGCCCATACCCTGTCTTACCGGGGAATGCCGGATTTTGTAACCCCCGGAAGTGCAGATAAATCCATATATTTCTGGTTAGTAGCACGTTACGTCGCAGCCATTGCACTGACCATTACGGCTTTACAACGCTGGAAAAACAGGTCGTACCTGCCCAATCTTTATTGGGTATTGCTGGTTTGTTTCGCACTGACAGGATTATTTTACTGGGTTGGCTTGTACCATCTGGACAGCGTACCCCGTAGCTTCATACCCGGGAAGGGACTGACAACATTCAAACTGGCTGCTGAATACGGAATTATTACAATCCTGATCATTCCGGCTGTACTCTTTTATCTGCAGGTAAAAAAACAAAATGACCTGGATGCGAGCGGATTGTATGCGGCAACCGTTATCACAATCCTGAGTGAGTTGTGTTTTACCCTGTATGGGAATATTACCGGCCTGTTTATTCTTTTGGGGCATATCTATAAAGTCATCGCCTATATTTTTATATTCCGTGCGATATTCTTGTATGTGGTACGTGAGCCATATCGGAGGCTGGCTGAAAGCGATCAATATAACCGCACTTTATTTGAAAGCTGTTCCATTGGGCTGGCTTTAACCGATATGAGCGGTAAATTATTAGACATCAATCAGTCGTATGCAGACATTATTGGCCGCTCGATTAAAGAGACAAAAAAATTGAGCTACTGGGAAATAACACCAAAAAAGTATAATGAGCAGGAGAAAAAGCAGCTGCTAAGTCTTACACAAAATAAGGCTTACGGTCCTTATGAAAAAGAATATATTCACAAGCGCGGCCATCATGTTGCAGTCAGACTTTCAGGGCGGATTATTGAGCGTAAAGGCAGCCCGTATATCTGGTCAAGTGTAGAAAATATTTCTGAGCAGCGGGCAAGCGACCGGGCAAGGTATGAGACTGAGCAAAGTTTCCTGCAGTTAGTCGAGCATATCCGGGAGGTCTTCTGGCTTACCGATGCAAAGAAAAACAGTATGGTTTATATCAGTCCTGCCTATGAAGTTGTCTGGGGCAGGAGTTGTGAAAGCCTTTATCAGAACCCGCAGTCATTTGTTGATGCGATACACGAGGATGATCGTCAGCGAGTGCTACAGGCGTTAACTGATCAGGATAAAAAAACCTATAGAGAAGAGTACAGAATTTTCCAGCCAGATGGAACACTGCGCTGGATTCGTGATGAGTCTTATCCGGTACGGGACCTGAACGGTGATATTTACCGGGTAGCAGGTATAGCTGAAGATATTACCGAAGAAAAACTGTCACACGAACTGCTCGAACGACGGGTATTCGAACGCACAGAGATGCTGCATAAAAAAGAGCAGGAACTGATATTAGCTAAAGATGAAGCCGAACGAGCTAATGCAGCGAAAACAGAATTTTTATCAAGAATGAGTCATGAATTGCGTACTCCGCTCAATGCCATTCTGGGGTTTTCACAGTTACTGCAAATGGATCATGACCTGAATACCACCCAGACAGAATCAGTAGGTGAAATACTCGGCGGAGGCAGGCATTTGCTTAACCTTGTGAACGAAGTGCTTGATCTGGCAAAAATAGAAACGGGTGATTATGAATTAGAGCTGACACAGGTTAATGCCGCAGGTGTATTAAAAGAGTGTATTTCT
>Ga0224506_10000796_pt1 | contig 24759 bp, 29 predicted proteins | sample SF_Jan12_sed_USG_2_FD_169108 | JGI IMG/M metagenome (GOLD analysis project Ga0224506, IMG submission 169108) | Sediment microbial communities from San Francisco Bay, California, United States - SF_Jan12_sed_USGS_8_1 | ecosystem: Environmental > Aquatic > Marine > Sediment | place: USA... | reverse complement strand
GATCCGTTAGTTGCTTGAGAATCTTCGTCGCCTTTTCAAGGGGCTCTCCAGATGCCCCAACGGAAATGTTAACCGTTACCTTCTCTATTCTAGGTTTAAGCATGGAGTTTTCGTTCCATTTCTTGCGTATTTCCTCCTCAGACAAGTTAATCGACCTCAGGTAGGGATATGGAAGGTTCGGTGTCGCCTAGGACGAAGACGAAATTGAGGACTGTTTGAAACTGGTTTCCGTTTTTGTCCTCGATAGTAACAAGCAGTTCTCTACGTTTTTGGCCTGGTTTTTCTTCTATGGCGGTGATTTTGCCATACTTACCTATATTCTTCCCTCCAATAATTATTGCGGGCGCTCCTATAGTCAACTTCATGTGTCCAAGGGGTTCTCGATTAGGAATACTTAGCTTCAACGTATCTAGAGTTTGATAAACATCCTCTTCGGGTTTCTTAGGGTCATTCACCCGAATCAGCACACTTGTTCCATCATGTAGATTGAGTTGTACGTGCCCTCCCTTCATAACGGTTTTATCTTCGATCCTACAGAGTTTAAACTCCGTTTCATCAGGTTCGATTGGATGGAGAAAAAGTCCTTTTCCCGAGGGCAAAACTCGATAAACTTTTCCAGCGTCAGGTATGGAGATTACGTCCATCAAACCGATGGGGAAGCGCTCTTCCCGTTGAACTTTTCCGTTAATTTTTATTTTTTCTTGAGAAATTATCTTTTTGGCTTCTTTTCCGGTTTTTGCGAATTTAAGCATGTCGCGGACAATAAGTGCAAGGGGTAAGCAACGCGAAAGTGGATGGGGACCAGGCTTGGGCTTAAGGGTCCAAACAGCTTCCTTTCGGTGAACGGGCCATATTCTCGGCGCTGTTTTTCGCTTTAAATGTTTCCTTTCACCTTTTCTCCCCAATTTGTGTTCCTCCAGATTTTTTGGTGGTCTTGCGTGGTGTTCTTTTCTTTTTTGCTTCTTTCTTTGGAGCTTCCGCCTCTTCTTCAACGATTTTTTCTTCGGGCATTTTGGCTCTCTCAATTGCTCCCTTTCGTTCTAGCATCTTTCTGCGCCATTTGTCGTCAAGATTGAGGCGGGTGATCATAACTTTTGATGGATGAATTGGAATCAGTGTCGTGGTTCCGTCCACCTTTTCCCGAGTCACTCCCTCAACGAATATTCTATATTTTTTTCGGTCAACTCGACTGACTTTTCCTTCAAACCCCTTGCGATCTCCCCTCGTAATCTTGACGGTGTCGCTGGTTCTCACAGGAACCGAGTTGGTGTTATGGGATTCTTTTAGCTTGGGCGATAGGGGTGCGGAGAATCTTTTATATCGTTCGTTAGGGGGGGCTTGGTGCATTCTTTTTCTCTGTTTTCCAGGTTTGGTTGTTTTCATCTTTCCTCGCCTATACGATGATGCTTGCGGCGCTGGCTATTCTAGGCCATCGTTCAGCCGCCTCCTTCGCAACGGGTCCCCGAACCTCTGAGCCTCGCATTTCACCTTCTGGAGTCATTATGACGGCTGCGTTATCCTCGAATTGAACCCAAGTTCCCTCAGCACGGCGATATTGCTTTTTCTGTCGAACCACGATGGCGTGAAAGATTTTTTTCCTCATGTCAGGCGTTCCCTTTCTAACCGAAACGACAACCATGTCTCCAACAGCAGCTGCCGGAAGCCGTCTTAATCGTCCCTTGTATCCCATTACTTGAATTATTCTAAGTGCTCTAGCCCCTGTGTTGTCTGTGCATTTCACGATGGCACCAACAGGCAAGCCCCTAGAAATTTTCGGTCTCTGACCGAGTACTCCTCTGGCCATGAAGGCGCGTGATTTAGCTCTTGCCGCCACCCCGTCCTTCCTCCAATTTTTCAACGACGACAAATGAAACGGTTTTGCTTATGGGGTGACATTCCGCTACCTTCACCCGATCGCCCGCTTTGACGTTTATGCAGGGAGGGTTATGGGCGGGTATGTGGCTGTGCCTCCGTTCGTAACGTTTGAATTTTGGCACGTAATTTAGATAGTCACGTCGAACGATGACTGTTTTGTCCATCTTGGCGCTGACGACAACTCCCTCCAGCGCATGTCCTCTTACCGAAAGGGCTCCGTGGAAGGGACAGTTATGGTCGTCGCATGTTTTCCTCGGTTTTTTCGAAGAGAGAGTTGCCATTTACCACAGCCTCCTAACTCGTTTCTTGACTCGAACTTCAGGTCGCCCGATGATCGCTTTCCCGTCTATCTCTACGAGCGTTCCGTCCTGCATGGTGAAATCAAAAACTGACGTATTTTTTATGACGGATTTCTTCTTGTTTTTATGCAGTATTAAGATAGTGTTGCGGGTTTCGTCAAGCACTTCGCCTTCAATCCCCACGTACCCGGGATGGGCGCTTCTAACAACCTTTACATTGAGTCCAATTAGTTCTTGTTGAACTATGGCTGGCGTGACCTTCATCGTTACTTCTCCTTCGCTTGTCTTTCTTCGGTTTCAATGGTGAGAATGCGAGCGACCGTTTTGCGCAATTCTCGTATCCGAGAGGGGTTGTCGATAGACCCTCCTGCCTTGACCATTGTTTTCAATCTTGCTAGTTCTGTTCGTAGCTCTGCTATCTTTTCTTCACGTTTCTCAGAAGACATAGCCCGAATGTCTTTTATCCTTAAGATCGGCATGTTATTATCCAGCCTCCCCTGCTTCTTCAGTCGTAACGTTGGCTGTTTCAGTTTCTTTCTCTTCTTCTACTATTTCTTCTTCAACTATCTGCACTTGATCAGGAAACTTTGCTTCAGGAGGCATTATTCGTACCTTTACTCCCAAAATGCCAGGTTTCAATTGGACGGATACCTCCGCCTTTCTCAGGTATTTCCTTGCGGGTTCTCCGCTTTTGGGCAGGTATCCTGCTCGAAATTTTTCGTATCGAGCTCTGTCCGTTCGTAACTTTCCACTTATGATGATTTCTGCACCTAGTGCTCCCGCTTCCATGATTTGGTTTAGGGCCCAATATCCAGATCTTCGATAGTGGACGCCTCGTTTCAAAGCTGAGGCGATTCGTGACGCTACAACATAGGCGATGAGTTCTGGAATTTCGATTTCAGCCACAGAAATCTGGGGGTTAGGAAGCTGGAACTTTTCCTCAAGTACTCTTGCGAGTTCCCTTATGGTTTCTCCGCCTCTTCCAATGACCAAGCCTGGGCGCATGGTGTATACTACTATGTGAGTTCCAAGCGGAGTTTTTGTGATGCTTACGCCTCCGTATCCTGCCCTCTCGAATTCGTTTCGCAAAAATTCGTCGATTTCTGCTTTTTTCACTGATTCATCTATAAAGTGCTTGACTGCAGACAATTAGGTTCCCTCTATTTCTTCTAAGACAAGTTCTACGTGGCAAAGGGTTTCGAAGCGTGGTGATGATCGTCCGAAGGCGCGTTCAATGTATCTTTTTATCTTCATTCCTGGATAGGCTGACGCGTGAATTATTCGAAGTCTTTCTACGTCGAGTCCCTTGTATTCAGCGTTTACTTCGGCGCTTTCTAGAACTCTCAGGATTTTTTGTGCAGTCTTGACTGGATATCTGCCAGCGTAGGCTTTTTCTATTCCATGGCGGTGGCCTACCTTCTTTTTGTATCGACGGAAGGGAACAGGTTTCTTCTTTAAAATAACCTGTTGAAGATATTCCTTGGCTTGATCAAGTTTCATTCCTTTTATTGTCTTACATACTTCTCTTGCGTGTTTTGGGGATACTCTCAACTCGCGTCCGCTAGCTTTCACGGTTCTATCCGAATCTAGTTCGGTTATTGAGTAGCCCCATTTTGGCATTTTATTCAGTCCTATTGTGCTGATTCAACTGGAGAATGCTCGTTTATATGTTTTATGTCTTCAAATCTCTTCTGGGGGCAAGTGTTATCGCTCTTTTAAAATTGTTTTACCAGTAAACCTAACTGCTTGTTCACTCTTGTGTTCTGGTTTCCATTCTGTTTTCATAAGCTTGCCTATTGAAAGAAGCATGATTTTCACATCTTCCAACCAGCCGCGACATCCATCAGCTCCACCTGTGCGCGCGCACCGCCAGTAATCAAGATCTTAGATGGCTTGAAGTGCATAGTTTTTTCTCTCAAATCTTTTTGGATGAAAATGTTTTCCTGTTAACCTTATGTCTTTTAGATGAATTGGCTTGGCCTCGGCTTTTCCGGGTTCACGGCTACTTTTGGGGCTCCTTGTGGGGATATTTCTATATGGTTCATTGAAGTCTTATCTACAACAGAAAAAGTTGGCCAAACGCCCTAATAGAGGCAGATTCCATTGATTCAGAAGCAAGTTGTGGAAGCTCTAATGAAGCCAGAAGCTTATGATGAAGAACCAGGTCAAATTGAACTGATGCAGACCCACATATCCTTCGTCTTTCTAACCAGTAACTTTGTCTACAAGGTGAAGAAGGCTGTAGACCTCGGTTTCCTGGACTTCACGACCCTCGAAAAGAGGCGTTTCTTCTGCGAAAAAGAATTGGAGCTCAACAGACGGCTGTGCGGAGACATGTACTTGGAAGTTGTTCCCATCAACAGATCAAACGTTATCAAGATAAAAGGCAAAGGAGAAACGGTTGAGTTTGCTGTGAAGATGAAGAAGATGCCTCAAGAAAGGATGATGAGCAGACTTCTCGAAGAAAACAAGGTGAATGGCAAACTCGTTGGCAGAATAGCGAAGATCGTCGAGGATTTCCATTCAAAGGCGGAAACGAATAGGAGGATAAGCGAGTTTGGCTCCTTGGGGATAATAGAAACCAATTGGAAGGAGAATTTCCAGCAGGCTAAGGAGTTCGTCGGCGAAACGATTTCCGTGAAGGATTTCAAACTGGTCCGTGAAAGAATCGACGCTTTCATGAAGAGAAATGTGCCCTTTTTTGGGAAGAGGGTGACGGAGGGCCGAGTCAGAGATTGTCACGGGGACATCCATTCAGGTAACATCTTTGTTACAGATCGAATCTACGTTTTCGACGCGATAGAGTTTAACGAAAGATTTAGGTATTCTGACGTTGCCTCCGACATTGCCTTCTTGGCCATGGACTTAGACTTCAAAGAACGAACCGATCTGTCTAACTTCTTCGTCAAAAGATATGTCAAGTATTCTGGAGACCGAGAGTTGATGAAACTTCTTCCTTTCTATAAATGTTACCGAGCCTATGTGCGAGGAAAAGTCATCAGTTTCAAACTTAAGGACCCTAACGTAGATAGTGAGGAAAAGAGTGTGGCAATGAAGGAAGCAAAGGCATACTTTAAACTAGCCTCCACCTATGCGAAGATTCTTTGATTGGCTCCAAAAAAATGCGCGCGAAGTGCCACGTAAGTGCCACGTTTCGGACTCCCTTACGATTGAATCTTATGAACTTCTTCTGACCGATTCTTTGACAAGAAAAAATTCACTCTAAGTTGAATTGTTCAGCTACATATTCGGGAACTTTCACCGTTCCCATGAGGATTGGCTTTTGATGGCAATCGCTTCCCCCAGTCACTATTAGTGCATGTTTTTTTGCAAACCTCACGTAATGATTCGTTGTCGAGATGTCATTTCTGGAGTGCCAACACTCCACGCCGTCAATATACCTTAAAATTGTCTCTTCTATAATTTCCGTCTGTTCGTGCAAGGATCTAGTCAACTTCACAAGTGAGGTTCCATGAGGATCGTTAGGATGCGCTAAGACTATTATTCCTCCTGAATTTCTCACCAGCCTTGATGCTTCTTTGGGGTAAAGAGGACATTTGGGAACATCACATTTCACAAGATATTTATCAAAAGCTTCTTGTTTGGTTCCAACAATTCCCTTTCTTACCAAATAGTTCGCTATGTGAGGCCTCCCAAATACTCCGTCAACAGAATTCCGAATCTCCCTCAAATCGTTCTTCGTCAACTTTTCAATTCCCTCTTTTTCAAATTCTGCATTAATCTTATCCAGGATCCGTGCAGCTCTTTCCTCTCGATATTTCCCAATTCGTTGAAGATTGTTCGTTAACTCCTTATTCCTTGTGTCAAATTGATAACCCAAGAAATCTAACGATGTTGACTTACCCTCACCATATCTGGGGTGGGAGAAGGTTACATTCAATTCAACTCCGGGAATATAACGAATTCCATTTTTCCTTGCCAAAGCCATGGCTTTCTCTTGACAACCAATCGAGTCGTGATCGGTAATTGACATCACCCTAATATTTCTGATCTTGGCTTCATTAACAATTTCTTCAACAGTAAAGTTTCCGTCAGAACAACTTTTTGAATGAATATGCAAATCTATTATCATGATGAAACGGGGTCCAATTACCTTTTTTCCATCCCGATCATATACCAATCCCCAGGAGGATCATACTCTGTGTCGACCGTTAAGTGCACTATTTCGAGTCGCGGATGCCTCTTTTTCAAGTCATCTAAGTCAACAGGTTCAAACCTCTTCTTGTTGTTGAGATAAGCTTGCCTAGTTAAAGCGTTCGATTCATAATCCTCTTTAGTTCTTCTCAAAATCCTCGCAATAGACGCTTCCTCAGAGCAGTGAGTTTGAAGTATGACAAGAGTCTTGTTGTGCTTTGCAGCAATCTCAGCGGCGCGTCTTCGCAGTTCCTGGGTGACAAAGGTAGCATCTAATATTACACCTTTACTCTTCTGCACAAGATCCTCAGCTCGGCGAAACATCTCGTCGTAGACAAGCTCCCGTTTACTCATATTTGACGCGACTTTTTCGTCAAAGACGTCTTCATTCTCAAGAACTTCCAGTCGAATCAAATCGGTTCGAAGAATGGGATACCCCTTGATTTTTGAGATTTCCTGTGAGGTCTCTGTTTTCCAAGTTCCCGGGAGCCCGCATGTAATCAGTAGAATGCCGGACCCTAACTCACTTTTAACAAACTCGGCAAAGGGTTCCCTCAACTGGACACACCCTTGTTTCTACGTAATTAAGTTGAGAAAAAGTAAAATTAAACCTTTGCTTCAAGAAACACTGTTTGTCTTAAATAGCGGTTCACAACTTTCTTCCTACGAAAGATAAATAGAAAACAAGGCGAAAAGTTGGGAATCCTACTTGCCTTCTTAGGTTTGCTTGCCGTTTTCCATCACCTATTTTTTACCGCAAGATTTTTCGATTATGAAGATATCCTTCACCACGAATTTCTTGAAGCAATCCTTTTCACGGCAGGACTCACACTTCTTCTAGTTTCTAGGTCCCACAAAGAACAGTTCTTAAATTTTGCATTTACAACTTAGGTTAAGACTGGAGGCTCTCTGACATGGAGTTAATTATTGATGGCGGAACGGTTGTAACGATGGGTAGCAAAGGAATCGTTCGAGACGGCGTCATTGTCGTTGAGAACAGCCGCATAGTCGACGTTGGCAAAGGCTCTGACCTGAGACGAAAGTATTCTGGCTACGAAAAGATCAACGCCAAAGGAAAATTGGTGATTCCTGGCTTAGTGAACACCCACCAACACGCAGCCATGAGTCTACTCCGAGGCTACGCAGACGATTGCCCTCTCAAAGAGTGGCTGGAAAAGTGGATATGGCCCCTAGAAAAACACGTGACTGGGCGCGACATCTACGTAGGCGCCCTCCTAACCGCCGTAGAATCAATCATGGGAGGAACCACAACGGTCAACACTATGTACCACTACATAGAAGGCGGCAACGAAGCCCAAGCATTCGCCGAAGCGGGACTCCGAGGCGTAGTCGGGCATGTCTGCTTTTCCTGGAGAAAAAATGAGGATAAAAAAGCCTTAAGGAACTTAGCCAAAGACTGGCACCGCAAAAAAAGCCGGCTCATTCGAGTGAGTGTTGATCCACACGCAGCCTACACTGTCGATCCGGAATATATGAAAGAGCTGAGGGAGATCGGGAATGAGCTTAATGAAAAGTATGGATCCTCCGACTCGCCTATCATGTGGCACATGCATGTCGCAGAAACCCTAGACGAACCTGAAAAGATTCAGCAAGCTTTCAACGTCCCCGTGAAAGGAGGAGTTGTAGAATACCTAGATTCTTTGGGTGTACTCGGCAACGAGGTTATAGCCATCCACTGTGTGGCACTCACTCAGAGGGATATCAAAATCCTCAAAAAAAGGGGAGTAAAGGTTTCCCACAATCCAATTTCAAACCTAAAACTGGCTTCCGGCATAAGCCCCGTGCCCAGCCTAATAAACGCTGGTGTGATAGTTGCCTTAGGTACGGATAGCCCTTGCTCAAACAACAATGCGGACATGTTCGGGGTTATGAAGACAGCAGCCCTTCTACATAAGGGGATTCACAAGGACCCAACGTTGATGCCAGCTGAACAGGTTCTGCGGATGGCGACAATAGAAGGCGCGAAGGCGCTGTTATGGGATAAACGAATTGGATCAATTGAAATTGGCAAAAATGCTGATTTGGTGATAGTTGACTTCAAGAAGCCCCACTTATGTCCTCTTTTTAATGAAATCAGCCACCTCGTATACTCAGCCGGACCGTCTGACGTGGACACTGTTTTAATCAATGGCAAAATCGTCATGGAAAATCGAAAAACTACAACAATAGATGTCCACCAAGTCCTGGAGATGGCGGAAAAAACGAAGGAAAGACTCCTAGCACGTCTAGGAGAGCACAACCAATAATTTATGAACTAATCATTACTAAGAAGATAAGAAGGGATGTTAATGTCAAATTTCAAAATCAAAGACCTAAAATTGGCTCCTCAAGGAACTTTACTCTTTGAATGGGCCTCGAAACACATGCCAGTTCTCAATCAAATCAGGCGCCAGTTTGAAAAGGAAAAACCCCTTGCCAACACCGTGATAGGAGCGTGTCTACACGTAACCAAAGAGACAGCCGTGCTCATAGACGCCCTCACAGCTGGAGGAGCTAATGTCGCCTTGTGCGGGTCTAACCCCCTTTCAACGCAAGACGAAGTGGCGGCGTTCCTCGCAGAGAAAGGGACAAAAGTCTACGCTTGGCGTGGCGAAACAACCGAAGAATACTACTGGTGCGTCAACAAAGTGATTGACCAGTCGCCCCTAATCACGTTAGACGACGGTGCTGACCTAGTTGGCACGATTCACAAGAAAAGAAGAGACGCCTTAGAAAATGTGAAGGGAGGCACCGAAGAGACAACCACAGGGGTTATCCGCTTGCGGGCTATGGAGAAGGCTGGAGCCCTCGAGTATCCTATCATAGCCGTAAACGACGCCTACACAAAATATTTGTTTGACAATCGCTACGGCACCGGACAAAGCACAATAGATGGAATCCTCCGTTCCACAAATCTCTTGTTGGCTGGAAAAAACTTTGTAGTTTGCGGCTACGGATGGTGCGGTCGAGGACTCGCCATGCGAGCGAGGGGCATGGGCGCCCACGTCATAATCACTGAGGTGAATCCGATAAGGGCACTCGAAGCCATCATGGATGGTTTCCAAGTGATGCCCATCGACAAGGCGTCAACGACAGGTGATGTTTTTGTAACCACCACAGGAGACATCAGCGTTATCCGAGAGGAACACATGCTTAGAATGAAGGATGGCGCCATAATCGCCAACAGCGGCCACTTCAACGTTGAAATCAACATACCTGACCTAGAAAGTATATCGTCCTCGAAAAGAACCATGCGACCAAACCTAGAAGAGTATAGCCTTCAAAATGGAAAGAAACTCTATCTACTAGCCCAGGGAAGGCTTGTGAATCTCGCTGCGGCAGAGGGTCATCCGTCTGAGGTTATGGACATGTCCTTCGCGAACCAAGCTTTATGCGTTAAGTATCTGGCGGAGAAAAGTAGAATGGAATCTAAGGTATATAGTGTGCCTAGAGAAATAGACGAACTCGTGGCGAGCCTCAAATTGAGGGCTATAAATGTGGAAATTGACGAACTTACGGGAGAACAAAAAAGGTATATGGCTACGTGGGAAGCTGGAACTATCTGATATGAACAATAAACTTTATAATGGGGTTGCAAATAAAGATGGCTACATCGTGGTGAATTGGTATGGTCAGTAAGGATCAGGGTATCGGATGGGTAATCTTCCTAGTTTGCGTGGTTGTCATGATAGGATACGTTGTTACACTGTTCGGTTATGAACAAATAATTCAACCAGTGATTGACGTGGGGTCGACAAGTGGTGTTCAATTTTGGCTGGTTGCGATTCCAGTTCTCATCGCTTTCGTTGCTGTTTTAGCTATTGGGGCATGGATCGGCTGGACAATGGCTACAACTCCACCTCCGAAGCCAATCGAAGAATTCGAAGTCGAAGAGAAACCGGAAGAAGAGAAAGAAGATTAAGGAAAAGAAAACAGTTATTTTCTTCCTTTCATCTTTCCTATTTGTGTGGCGCATATGAGTAGGGTGAAGGGTTTAGTTCTTTGTGGAGGACAAGGCACAAGGCTTAGACCCATCACATACTATTTTCAAAAAACTATGATACCTGTAGGCCTGAAACAGAAACCCTTGTTGGAATACATCGTTCGGCTTCTTGAATTTCATGGAATCGAAGACCTGGTTTTTCTGGTCGACTACAAGGCAGAACAGATCATGAATTATTTTGAGGAAGGTTCTAGGTTTAACGTGAGAATTTTCTACGTAAAGGATGATCCGTCGTTGAAGGGAACGGCGGGTTCTGTGCTAAACGCTTACAGGCAAGGCGCAGTGAACATGAAGGACACATTACTTGTGTATTATGGAGATATTCTAACAAACATGAACATGAAGAATTTGTTGAGTTATCACAGAGATAAACGGTCTTGGGCCACAATTGCTTTGGCGTCAGGTTTTACGGTTAGGGTGGGACTGGCGGATCTAGATGAGGATGGAAAGATTCGTGGGTTTGTGGAAAAGCCGACTTTGGAAAAGCCAGTTAGTGTAGGGATCGCTGTCTTGAAGGGAGAAACGCTTGGAGATATGAGGGCCTTGAAAAAGGAGAAGCGTGAATTGGATTTGATGGGAGATGTGATCCCATACCTTATAGAAGTTGGCAAACCAGTTTATGGCTACGTTTCAGACGCCTTTTGGTATGATGTTCTTAGTACCGAAGCCTATGAAAAACTGAGTCCGGAACTTGTTGATAAGAAATTCAGAGAAATCCTAGGGTAAAAGGACAACGGACATCAAGCAACAGAAATTTAGTTTAGCCTCTTATTGTCTCTGTTTGAGTTTTGTCGTGCTCTATTTCTATCCTCGTTTACCTCCTTGTATCGTTTGTTCATAAGTTTTATATGATGTTGTTTGTGTTAGTTAGTGTTGGTGATCTGGTGGAGCCGAGTAGAAAGCCTCTGAATGTCTTGACTAAGCAATTGAATAGTTATGTGGCTATTGTTTTGAAGAATGGAGTTGAGTACCGGGGGACTATGGTTCAGTGTGATGGCCACATGAATATTTTACTGGAGGGAGCTGTTGAGCGGGTTAATGATCGTTTGAATGCTAATTACGGGAGTGTTCTGCTTAGAGGAAATAACATTCTATATATTTGTGTTAATGTTCCTCGTGAAAAATAAGCCTCTCTTTTTAGCCCCTCTCTAGTTTTCAGTTTTCTCAACGCTTTTTAGGTCATCATTCATTCTGCTGCATTGCATCCTTTTCGATGTAAGTTAGGGCTTCGTTTAGTTTGGTTTTTAGCTTGTGTTTACGTTGGAAGTACCTAAGGACGTTTTGTAGGTCTCTTTTGAGGAGTTGCTGGGCGTTTGGGTGTTTTGTGGTGACGTATTGGGGCCAGTCTATGATGAGGATGTGTTGGTTTGGTTGGAAGATGATGTTGTAGGGGCTGAGGTCTGCGTGAATTATGTAGGCGTCTTGGTAAGCTTTTCGTATATTGGCTAGAATTTCGTTCAGGACTGCTTGTGGGTTGGATAGCTCTGGATAGTGATATAGTTCTGCGCCTTCTATCATACTCATGACTAAGACGTGACGGTTTTGTTTGATTGGTTTTGGAACCGCTACGCCTTTTGGATAGAGCATTTCCAAAGCTTTGTATTCTTTTTTGGCTGCGATTCGGGATTGATGGTGCCAATCTGGCGTGTAGGTGTATTCGGTTACGTAGCCTCGTTTGCGTTTGGTTTGTTTGAAGCTTGTTCGGCCTAAGCGCTGGAATTTCACTGCTACTTGTTGGCCAGTTGGCGTTAAAGCGTCGTAGACATCTGCTTCTTTTCCCACGCCCAATGGTTTTCCGAAGGCTTCGAGTACGTTAGCTTTGACGAGAGCGTTTAGGGCTAGGGTGTCGTATCCTGCTGTTGTGAGGTTGTAGCCGGTGTAGGCTCCTCGCCAGCCTCGGATGAGGCTTTTTTTTCTTAGGTCAGGTAGTCTGTAGGTGACCTCTTGAGGTGGGAGATGAGCTGGTTTATGGATGGTGTCTTCTGGAACGTGTTCGTAGTGTTTCATTTGAAGTTCGATGGCTTGAAGTATTCGAAGGTCTTCGGGTTCAAGTTTGCGGTAAACCCCAACAGCAATATCAGCAGCAGACATAGTTAGAGAATGATTGGGAAGAAACCATTTAAGGACTTTCTCGTGTGCTCTACCTGCCCTTATTTTTCTTTATGGGGGCTGAATGTTGGCAGACCGGATTGCGTGCAAAAGGGTTACACTTTAACGACTTTGAGGGATTCGATCGATCTTTCAACCATTTTTTCTATGTTCAATTTTTCTTCCGCCTCCATCACTTCCTTCAGCTTCGCCCTTGTCGCTGGTTTGCTAGGAACTGCTGCGCATCCTCCAGCCTTTCTGCTTGAAATTTTGTATGTTCCAATTTTTCTTGCTATTGTTTCTGTTTCTGCCTTGTCGAATCCTAGTAGTGGTCTATGTATCGGATACTTCTGGACAGCATTACTTAGCACCCTTAGGTTGGTTATGGTTTGGCTAGCCTGCTCCCCAATTGCCTCTCCAGTCACGATCCCCTCGGCCCCTATCAGATCAGTTAGGCGTTCTGCTATTCGGTACATCATACGTTTGCAGAGCAAACAGGTGAATTTTCTAGAACAGTTTTCTACAATTTTCTTCAAGTTTTCTCCGTGCTGAACCACGTAAACCCTTCTAGGAAATCCAACAGCCCAATCAAAAAGGGCTTCAGCGACATTCAACGCCCTCTCCGTCGTAGTCGCATCTGTGAAAGGCGTGTTGTCAAAATAAACAGGCACAACAGGGCAACCCCGCTTCATAACCAGCCAACACGCCACCGCGGAATCAATTCCACCACTCAACAAACCAACCACCCTAGGTTGAGTACCAAGGGGCATGCCACCAGCTCCGTCAATTATATCTGAGTACACGAAGGCCTCATCGTTTCTGGCCTCAACTCCAAGCTTCACATCCGGTCTATCCAAATCAACTTTCAAACCCAACTTCTCGCCAAACTCGTCAAGGATACGCTGTCCCACCACCCTACAAACGTCAGCGCTGGAATAAGTTTGATCACCTACCCGGCGACACTTAACAGCAAAACTGTTTCCCTCCTTCAGCAAATGGCCGGCCAAGAATACATTTCTATCAACTATGTCCTCAAGCTTGGAAGAGGTTTCCAGCGATGGAGAAACCGAAGAAATACCAAAAATTCGTGCCAGCCTGCGCGCTGCCTCCACCGCCGAGTCAGTTCTCAAAAAAAGCCTGCCGTGTCTGCGAACAATCTCGCTGTAGGGAACTTCATAGTGCTTCAAAACGTTCTTTATGTTCTCAACTAAACGTCGCTGATACAACCTTCTAGTCCATGTCTTCTTGATCCACAATTCTCCGCCAAAACGAATGATGACGGAATCAAAAACGTCTTTTACGCTAGTTTCCACTTGGAACCCTCAGAGGTATCCTCCACCACAACACCTAATTCCCTCAGCTTCGCCCTAATCTCATCTGATAACTCGAAATCTCCTTTACGACGCAAATTCTCCCTCAATTCAACCAGAAGATTCACCAGATCGTTAACCAGTTTCTCACTGACTTTCTTAGCTCTCTCCTTCTGAAACAGACCAAGTACCCTTCCCAACTCCAAAAAATCATCATAAACTCCCTTCAGTAGTTCAGTGTTCACTTGCTTCTTTTCTCCCAGAAATCTGTTTATCTCTCTAGACAGATCAAATAAGGCAGCTAGGGCTCGGGGAGTGTTAAAATCTTCGTCCATAGCCTCTACGAATTCGCCTCTAAGCTTTTCAACTCTCTTCTCAAATGTCTTCTCCACTTTGTTTGGTTCTCTTTCCACCGAACGTTCCATAGCCTCCTCCAAACCATCCAAAGTGTTGTAAAGCCTATCCAAGCTAGTTTCAGCGCCTCTAAGTTTCTTGTCGGTGAAATCTATCTCGCTTCGATAATGGGTGGATAAAACAAAAAGCCTAATGGCCTCAGCGTCGTATTTCTTTAAAGCCTCCCTAACCGTAATGTAGTTTCCCAAAGACTTAGCCATCTTCTCGCCATTAATCGTTAGAAAACCGGTGTGCAACCAGTACTTGACAAAAGGTTTCTTTCCAGTCAAAGCCTCACACTGGGCAACCTCGTTTTCATGATGGGGAAATTTTAGGTCACGGGCACCGCCATGGATGTCGAATTGGGGCCCCAAATACTTTAAACCCATAATCGCGCACTCGATATGCCAGCCGGGAAAACCGTAACCCCAAGGACTCCACCACTTCAGCAGATCACCTTCATCAGCCCTCTTCCACAAGGCAAAATCTTTAGAATTCCTCTTGTCCGGATGAACCTCAAACCTGGAGCCAACTAGCATGGCTTCAGGCTTGATCTTGGAAAGCTTTCCATAATCCTCAAATTTTGAAACATCGAAAAACACGTTTCCGTTGACCTCGTAGGCGTATCCTTTCTCTATCAGAGACTGGATGGCTTCAATCATTTCGATCAAGTGTCCCGTCGCCCTAGGAGAGATGTCAGGTCGCTTTACTCCCAGCGAATCTAAGTCTCTGACGTATTCCCTCATGTAGAACTCTACCAACTGCATAGGCTCGATCCTCTCCTCCCTTGCCCTCTTCACAATCTTGTCTTCAGCAGTATCTTCGGTTAGATGCCCCACATCCGTGATGTTCTGAACATAGAAAACTGAGAAGCCTTTAAACTCCAGCCAACGAACGATTACGTCAAAGGCAAGGTAGGTTCTAGCGTGGCCTAAATGAGCCCAGTCATATACCGTGGGTCCACAAACATATATTCCTACGTGTTTTTGTCTCAAAGGCTTGAACTCTTCCAGTTTTCCGCCCATGGTGTTGAAAACCCGTAATACCATCATTTCCACCCACAAAGCAAAGGTTTTGAACTCGAATCAACGACCACAGATTTCGGCTAAACGAAACTTTAGGGAATCCTTGATTTAAACCTTATATTGAAGTCTCAGCTAGTCTTTGCTTTTCTACCATATCACTTCAAGTCACGTAAACTAATTGTCGGGAACCGCAGTCTTTGGGATAGTCCACAAAAATCCTGAATAGTTTATCTAACACATGATATGTTTCATTCAAGAAGAGTACTATGTCGAAAAGAGACACGTAGCCTGTGATGTCGAATTATACTTATGCTATATATTTTGCCTTCATTAAACCTATATACCCTAAACCAGTCAAGGTTTTAACATCGTAAAACCAACGATGCGATAAAATTGCCAAAAGAATCTGGAGTCGTTATTTGTCCGAATCCTAAATGTCACAGGAAAATTGAAGAGTCTATTCTCTTGAATAATTTGTCAACAACACCGGGGGAACAATACTACGCTTGTCCCTATTGCTTCATCAAACTGGATGTGGATGCCGAAAACGACGAAAACATTACAGAGGAATCTACACCTAGTCCACCTGTGCATCCGTCGTTGGAAAAGGTTCTGGACGTGATTTCTGCTCGACCTCAAAAGGAAGAAGAGGAAAAGAAGAAAAAAGAAGAACCCACAGCTGAAACACCAGAAGAGGAAGAAAAAGGTCCTTCAGGGTGTCCTCATCGTTTCGGATATTTGGCGAATCGTCCTAAAGATGCTCCTATCCCGCAAGAATGCTTAACTTGCCAGAAAATAGTGGACTGTATGCTCAGATTAAGCGCCTCTCGACAAGGCGAATCTGAAGAATAATAGCGGAAAATTGAGCTAATATACGGCAAAACTAGATGAAAATTCCCGGGTAAACCTTCTTTTCTTTTTAAAAGATCTTGAGTGAAAACGGCCACAAACTTTGAAAGGGCGATAGAATTAGGCACGAACGTTTCAATAATTGCTTAAAAGCCTTCGGTTGAAAATATAAGACGTTTTGATGAGCTGGGAAGTAGAAGTGAACTGAGGCATTGCACATGCTGTTGAAGGCAACGGTAACCACGAAGGGGGCTGTTCTCTTAGGAAAGCATTTCGCATGTGATGCCTTCGATGAAACCAGGCCGATAAGGGTGGTTACGCACGCTCATTCTGATCATATGCTTGGTTTGCGGCAAAGTTTGAAGCAATGCGAAGCAGTGGTGATGACTCCAGCTACGAAGGATTTGATAGATGCTATGAAGGGCCCTCGTTTTCTTTTAAGGGGAAATGTCAAAACCCTCGACTACGGGGAAGCTTTCGTGTACGAAGACGAGCAACTAACTCTGCACTATGCGGATCATATTTTGGGCACGGCTCAGGTTCTCGTAGAAGATGGGGAGGAAACCAGGATTCTCTACACCAGTGACTTCAAGATTTCTAGGACCCCGGTGGTTGAGGCTGATGTCCTTGTTTTGGAGGCTACCTACGGAAATCCTTACCGTGTGAGGCCCTTCGGAATAATGGCGGAAGGTATCCTCGTTTCTTTGGTGGAACAAGGTTTGAAGCGGGGGCCCGTATATGTGTTTGGTTATCATGGAAAACTCCAAGAAATTATGCAAATTTTGTATGAAGCAAAGGTAAAAGTGCCTTTCATCGTTCCGGAAAAGATTTTTCAAGTTTCAAAGGTTTGTGAGAGGCATGGAATGAGGTTTGGAAAGCGTCTTCTTTTGTTTAGTGAAGAGAGGGCGCAGTCGATGCTGTGCCAGCGTGAACCGTGCATCATCTTTTATCACACACATTCCCGAAAAAAGGTGGAGAAAGAAGCTCTATGCGTCTACGCGAGTGGTTGGCAATTCGTGAAGCCATGTCAGAAAATAGGAGAGGACGAGTATAGGGTTGGCCTGAGTGGCCATTCCGACTTCAATGAACTGCTTCAGTACGTGGAAAAATGTAGGCCAAAAATGGTTATGACCGACAATCATAGGTTTGGAGACGCTTTTGTTTTAGCGAGGGAGATTGAAAAGCGACTGAATATTCCGGCGAAACCTGTTCCATCCTAGGCGTAATGCTTAAGATTTTCGTTGCGGTTGTGTAAGACGAACCGGTTTGTTGTCTTCACTTAGAAAAGTGCACGTGTTGCTCATGTTGGTTGGGGGAATCCTTTTGGTAGTTGGTTTGATTACGCCTTGGTATTTCTTATCTGCAGAAGAAAAATACTATTCCATGTCTGCGATGGGCGGATCCCTTGTAGATGAGTTTGCCTCCGAATTTTTTAACTCCTTAGCGGCTTACATTTCCCTTTGTTTCGCCATAGTTTCAGTACTGTTGTCCTTCGTCAGCGTAAGATTGTCTGAGGTTAGCCAAAGAAAATACGTGGCTGTTGTAAGTTGTTTTACTGGAATCTGCGTCTTGATGAACATCGTGTACATACATTCTTGGCTTGGCTTAGTTTTTCCCGGCACTCCCTTCGTTTGCTACGGCTCAGAATCCAGTTGTGGCCCAATGATTGGCTATTTCCTCACGTGGGCGGCTATGGCTCTCCTTTTCGCATCCACATACATCTCAAAAGGCTTGACTCAGGTGCCCGTAAAGGCTGAAAGTTAAACAGCAGTAGCAAGCATTTCTTCGGTGGAAGCTTTTATCGTTCGCGTTTTCCAGTTATGAAGTCTTCCACCCATTGTCGTGCTACATCGTCTGGAACTTGAACTGGCGGATGCTTAAACGCATACGAAGATATGCTGGTTAACGGACCACCTATCCCTCGATCCAGAGCCAGCTTCACTGCCCTTATAACGTCAATAACCACCCCAGCGCTGTTAGGAGAGTCTTCCACCTCCAACTTAGCCTTAATCATAACTGGTTGATTCCCAAACTTCTTGCCTTTAATGTAGACGTAGCAGATTTTCTTGTCGCCGAGGAAGGGAACGTAGTCTGATGGCCCTATTCTAGTTGGAACCTTGTAGGGAACCAAACTCGTGACAGCCTCCGTCTTGCTTATCCGTTTGGTTTTCAGTCGTTCCTCGACGGTCATGTTTTCAAAGTCGGTGTTTCCTCCAAGGTTTAGCTGATAAGTCTCCTCCACTTCAATTCCCCTATCTACGCATAGTTTAATCAGGTTTCGGTGGAGAATTGTGGCTCCAAGCTGGCTTTTCACGTCGTCACCCGCCACTGGCAGTTGCTTTTCCTTAAACCGTTTGCTCCAAGAATTGTTGGAAGCAATAAACTCGGGTATGCAGTTCACAAAGGCACAACCTGCGCCTAGGGCTGCTTGAGCATAGTGACGCGCAGCTTTATAGCTTCCCACGGGTAGAAAATTTACTAGCATATCGGCTTCGGTTTCTTTAAGCACCTCAGCCACATCGACAGGCTTCGTCTCCTTCTCGTTGTAGATTTGGAAAGATTCCCTCATGTGCGGGGCAACTCCGTCGAGAATAGGGCCTGAAAGAACCTTCACGTTAAGATTAGGTACTTCTGCAAACTTAGCACAGGAGTTTGGCTTCATGAAAACGGCTTCGCCTAAGTCCCTTCTAATCTTTCTTTTGTTCACCTCGAAGGCAGTCACAAACTTTATGTCGCGAATGTAGTAGCCTCCGAAGTTGACGTGCATAAGTCCAGGAACCTTCTCCTCTTCCGCTGTCTTCTTGTAATATTCGACTCCCTGAACAAGGGCTGAAGCACAGTTACCCACTCCGGCGATGGCAACTCGAATGTCTGGCAAACGAATTCCTCCATAGCGTAGTCAATTAATTCCGTTACCGTCTCCAAGCGGTTTATTACCTAGATTCTTATTTAACTTATCCACGACAAGAGTCAGGATGGAAGTCTGAAATATGGGAGATCTAGCTATTAAAAGTGAACCCTTCAAAGAAATCGCAATCATGGAACACACTCGATTTCCAACCATCGACGACTTGGCACGCTTCGCTAACATCGCTGCCGGAGGAAAAACAACTGGCGTCTACTGGGCAAACGGAGTAGCCTTTGTTTATTATCCTTTTCCCACAACGACCGAGATAGCCGCGAAGGCTCTGATTGAAGAAAAAAGGGTGTACTGGGCCTTCGTAAGTTACGCCCTCATGCCTGAATACCGTCCACTAATAGAGACTAAAGAGAGAATTATGGTTCCCGTTATCAACATGTCCACGAGCCCCCTGTTTCAAAAAGTTGCTCAATGGTTAAAAGAACAGCGTTAGGTTTCACCTGTAAGCCAAGTATGTCCCCTTTTTATGGCTTCTTTCGCAGCTTCACGAATGTTGTAGCCAGTTACGTGAAGGATAGGCTCGTTGAACTCCGAGTCTATGTCCATACTTGCTTTGAAGAGATATGCGTGATGAGCTACAGCCACTATATCTTCTATCTTAGAAAACCTAGATTTCTTTGTCTCTTGGACGTGCGCGCATCTAAAGATTCTGAAAAAATGTCGCTAGATACTGTTCAAAGCGTCCACACTTCTTGAGGTAGAGGCCGTAGTTAACGAGGGCAACCATGGCTCGAGCCGCGTCTTCTGGCGAGAAATAGGCGGGAATCCCTAGCTTGTCAAATCTTGAACGAATGTGCAGCGCCATTTCGGTTTCGCCTATGTCACAGACCACAACGGGTTTGGTGTAGTTTTTCGCCAAGTTTGCCACCAAGTCGACGAAATCTTCTTGTAAGGCTGGAAGATGATGCATCCCTAACACGATGATGCCGTTGATTTCAGAATCTTCGAGAAGTATTTTGGTGCCGTACTCAAACATTTCAGAAGTTGCTGAGCCTGTGAGGTCAACTGGGTTTAGGTTGGTTGCGAAGGGCGGAATTTTTCCTTCCTTTTTTAGTTCCTTAAACTTCTGGATCGTTTCTCCCGAAAGCTTTTGTACGTTCAGTCCTCTCGCCACGCACTCGTCAACTGCCATTATCCCTGGTCCGCCAGCGTCTGTGATTACTGCAACGTTTTTTCCAGTTGCTGGAGGTTGAAAAGTTAAGGCTTTGCCCATGTCAAAGAATTCTTCCATGTCTCTTGCCCTCATGATGCCGACCTGCATGAAAACGCTATCGTAGATTTTGTCAGAGCCTGCTATGGCTCCTGTGTGAGACGCAGCGGCTCTAGCCCCAGCTTCGGTTTTGCCTGACTTTAGAGCGACGATGGGCTTCTTTTGGGTGACCTCCTTGGCAACTTCCATAAACTCCCTTCCCGCGTCTATGCTCTCAGCGTAGAAGAGAATTACCCGCGTTCTTTCGTCGTGCAAAAGGTAGCTCAGCATCTCCGACTCGGCGACGTCACACTTGTTCCCAAAACTCACAAACTTGCTTATACCCAGCTGTTTACCAGTCAAATAGTCCAGAGCTGCGGCACCGAAGGCACCACTCTGGGTAACGATGGCTATGTGACCCGACATGGGACGGGGTGTTCCAACTACTTCGTCTCCTGTTGTGAGAATCTTCGTTTCGGGCAGGAAAAGCATGTCTACGCCGGTTTGAGAATCATAGACGCCGAGACAGTTGGGACCAAGCACCCGAATTCCCGCGCTTCTAGCGATTGTCTTTACTAGTTCCTCGAGGTTGTGGTTTCCAACTTCGCTGAAGCCGGCGCTGATTATTACAGCCGCTTTTACGCCTTTTGCGGCGGATTCTTTCATAACCTGTGGAACAACTTCGGCAGGAACAACTATGACGACTAATTCTATTTCTTCGTCGATTTCTGTAATGGAGGAGTAACATGTGTAACCGAGAATAGTTTTTTCGTGGGGATTAACTGGGTACAGTTCTCCCTTAAAGATGCTTCTTCGCTTGTTGTCAACGAAGTTTTTGAAGATGACGTGCCCCGCTTTCATGATTCTGCGGGAGGCGCCTACAACGGCGACCGACTGAGGTTCAAAAAACACGTGCATCTGCTTAACAATTGATTCCATTTCTCTTCCCTTCAGAGTTGTATAAACTTGGGCAAATATTTTCTCATTCACGTTTGGGCCTTATAATAACTATGGGTTGGTGTTTCACCTCATCGAGCATTTCCCAAGTTGCGCCAGTTAATGGAATCCTGAAGGTTTTCGCCATGTCCCAGACGGTTCTTCCAGCGCCAGAGCCCCGGGATCGGTTGGCTATCTTGGCAATTTCGATGGCCTCTTCAGTTGTTATTTGAGAGCCAGCAACTGCCAGCGGAGTGGCTCTTTTTTCCAACATGAAGAATCTTCCTGCCACGTAGGCGAGGAATCCTCCGAGGGAGTGTATTCCTTTGAGAGGGGTTGGGCGAGGGGTGAAATGGAATCCTTTTAGGGAGTAAGTTTTATCGGTGTCCACGATTACAACGGTGACTTTTTTGCCCAGCTTAGATTTGATTTGCCTCTGAATTTTCTTTGCTGTTTGTTGGGCGTTTTTGAGAGGAAGGCTGACGTAGGAGTAGGGTAGGTTGCTTCCGTCAATGGCTCCTTCCGATCCCTGCATCAAGGCTTGTAAAAAACCGCCGTGTTCTAGGGCTACCTGCTTGTGGGCGCTTCCTTCTTTTATTGGGTATGCTCGAAGGTGACGGATGGTTCTTTTTCTTAGATGGCAGAGGGGTCCGAGAATGTAGGGCCAGACAAAACGCATCCAATATTTGGCTAGAAAACGTGCAAACCTGCTTGGCTGAACAGCACTTTCATCGACTATGTTGCCCAGTGCTGTGGAAATAGCTTTTTCAGAAATTGTTACAAAATCTTCGTCCTCTACTTTGTTTTCTATGGCTTTGACTATTTGTTTAAGATAGTCTTCCCCTGGCCTCCAATACCGCGCCGTAACTGCAACCGCTTTATATCTGTTAACCACTTTACATCACGAGTGCCTCTAGTGCCGCCTTTCTAAGTGTTTATCCGAAACAAAATAGGAAAAATACGTATTTATATCAGATTTCAGGGAACAAAGCTTTTTGCATGCTTCCTTGATGTGAGTTGGCTGAACAACAAAAAACTTAGAAGGCTAACTCATCCTAGTTGTTGTGGGATAATGTATGCTTCAAGCGTTTCCGTTTGATTCTTTCTTTACCCTGTTTTTTGTTTTATTTGTCATAATTCTCATTCTCAGTGTGTTAACCACTTTTCTACGAATCTTTCGAAGACCGCGTGGAGTGGAATCAACGGAAGAGGGGACGGTCGTTGTTAAGGAAAGGGAGATTATAAGGGAAATAGTCAAGATTCGATGCCCCTATTGCAACAATCTCTACGACGAAAAATACGACAAGTGCCCCCACTGCGGAGGCAAAAGAAAACCTTGACAAGAAAATAACTGCCCGCACAGTCATTGGCGTGATTAAATAAATTTTTGTACTGTTTATATTATCCGAAATAAATACGTAATATTCTATGATTAATGTACAACTATAACACAACCCTAAAAGAGGAGGCTTAGGAGGAGCCAAGTCAAGATGTCTAAAAAAACCGAAAATTCAGGCACGAACATTTATGAACTCCTCCTGGAAGCTTCTGAGAAGGAAAAGAAAGAGAAAAGAGCTGAGCTCCTCAAGTCAATGGGAGTAAAAGAATACTTCGAAGAAGGAAGCATAGAGATCGACATGAAAACCTGCAAGGGGTTGGAGTGCAATTTATGCGTAGAAGCATGCCCCACCAACGCCCTCTACTGGAAAGCTGGAGAAATCGGCATCGTCGAAGATCTATGCGTCTATTGCGCAGCCTGCGTTTTCAAATGCATCGTGGACAACTGTATTCGGGTCCGCAGAAAGCGCCCCAACGGCAAAAAAGAAAACTTCAGCACTCCAAGAGACGTTTTGCGGCTTCTACACGACATTAACTCCAGAAAAAGATGTGATAGACTTAGGTCGATTTTCTCAACTGCAGAAGATTATCTTAAGCGATATGGCTAAATGACCTAGCCAAAGTCCACGAGTTTTTCATTCTTAATTAGGCAAAATCCTATGACTTTTGGGGTCCCCATTTTTCTTGTAGGAATTTCGGAATGCCTGAGGAGTCTCCTGGTCCAACTAGGACTTCCCAGCCAGAGAGCTCTTCGATTTCTCCGCTTAGGCGTGCCGCCTTACCCGGTATGATCAATCTTCTGTGTTTCACTTTTTCCTCTACCTTACTCTCTTTGATGGCTTCCGCTACCGTTTCAGCGGTCAGTTTTCGACCGGCAACAGCGCTGTCTACGGCTATTCCTTCAGAGTCAACCACGAGTAGGTAAGAGTCTATACCGGCCGATTCTATGTCAGACGCCACCGTGTAATAGGTCAGGGCAAAATTGGTTGTGAACATCACCGGTGAATTTTCATCAGGCTTTCCGAAAATCCTTATTCCAGGTTCCACAGCCACCGGCTTTCTTGGATCCGTGTAAATGTTTTGCCTCAAAACGGTTGTCGGTAGAAGTACCCATCCGTCTGTGCTGTGCATGATTAGGATGTCGGCGTATCTGTTGATGAGCATGGAGGCAACATAGGCTTCTTTCCAAGCGTTTACCTCTGGAGCATCCGTTGGCTCGGTCCACGCCACGATGGGAGTTGCAATCAATGGATAGCCCACTAACTCGTCGCCCTTATTGCATCCTGCTCGACGGATCATGGTGAAGTTGTTAATGGTGTCTCCAAGTCCTTCGCTGGGGAAGGTACCTGGGTCCAGCACCAAGTCTTCGACACCGTACTCTGTCAAAGTTTTAACCAAGGATCGGAGGAGAGTGAGATCGTTTGGAGCGAAAACGGCTAGGGGACAATCGTACATTAACGCCAGTTCTGCCATTTCCTTCCAGTTATCTTTGGTGGCGGCGTAGATTAGAGGTCTTCGTTTCGGAATAGCCATTAAACCCCTTTCAACTACTATTGGATTAAACGAACAGAGAATGAGAGGCAAGCTTGTGTTTTCTGCTACTTTTTTCACTGCGGATCTAAATTTCTCGGGGTCGTTAGAAGTGGATCGAATGGCCATCATGTTGAGTTTTAATACTGTGCCTATATACTCGTATGTAAACTCTTGGGTTTTCTTCACTCGGCCCAACAACTCTTCGTCAAGCATTTCATCTGTGACGGCGATGGCGATGGCTGTTGGATTGAAATATGTGAACTCGTGGCGATACATAACGAGTTTGCCGCCAATAGCGACTGCACCATCACCTGTCCCAATTGTAACCTCTCTGATGGCTGGCTTGAGCATTTCTGATAGCTGTTTATAGTTTTTTTCGTATTCCTTCTTTAAAAGCGGAGGACACTGCATTACGACAACTTCTCTGTTAACCACTTTGGTTGCGAAGGCCATGCAATTTTCTTCTCCGCACTCTTTACAGTTTGTTTTTGGAAGTAACATGTAAACGTCGATGGGGCTTAGTTCCCTTACTCCAATCTTCTTAACTTCTCTTTCTGTCACGCCTATTCCCCCTCCTTCAAATCTTTGTAGCTATCCAAGTAGCGATCTTTCCGGCTTCTCCCCTGCCCCTCTTTCCCGTCAGTTCCTTAATGACATCTTTGAGTGTTTTAACGGCTGCCGGATGCATCATCATGAACACGTCAACGCCTGCTAACAAGAGAGTCAACGCTGTCACGGTTTCCCAAATCGGTCCTCGAAGTTCCCGTGGCCCCCACTTTGGATCCATTTTCTGCCATGCTTCCCTTGCAGCCCAAGCGTTGGTTGTTCCAGAAGACATGGGTTGCT
>Ga0224506_10000795_pt1 | contig 24764 bp, 23 predicted proteins | sample SF_Jan12_sed_USG_2_FD_169108 | JGI IMG/M metagenome (GOLD analysis project Ga0224506, IMG submission 169108) | Sediment microbial communities from San Francisco Bay, California, United States - SF_Jan12_sed_USGS_8_1 | ecosystem: Environmental > Aquatic > Marine > Sediment | place: USA... | reverse complement strand
TGATTCCATAGCATTTAAATACTTAACTTCTCAGTTAATAATTAAGGAGGAAGGAGAAGAAAAAATGAAAAGCAAATTCCTTGCAGTAGTTATCATTGCCTTGCTTGCTCTGTCTGTAGTGCCGGCATTTTCGTTTGATCCTGACCCTGAAGAGCCGCCATTCGTGAAGTACATCGACCCGCAAAAAATCAATTTCACTGGTCCATGCACAGAGTCTCAAAGGTTCACTGCAGAGGATATGGTGTACAAGGTTGAAGACCTGTACGCGTGGGACATCATTGTCGTGTGGGATCCTACCTATCTTGCGTTGGAAAGCTACACTATCAACATTCCAGCAGGCTGGCCTGTCGACGGATACCAAATTCTGATCAACGAGACTGAGGATGTGGATGATCCAGGTTGGCTTCACTATGCAGTCACCAGGCTCGGAAACGTAAGCGGCTTCAGCGGAACAATGTCGTTGCTCACAATGGAGTTCCACGTGATCTATGAGCCCTGCTGGTTCGATGGACCCCAAGACACCTACATTTTTAACGACTTCTATAATTTCAGCGGACCTTGCGGCCTCGGAATAGAACCAGATTTGGTCGAACAGTGCGAAATTTGGATTAATCCTTCAAAGCCGAACTTGGAACTGCTATTGAGCGACGAGTTTGACCTTGATGCGAAAGTGGCTCAAGGATGGTTCGAAGGTCAAGTGATAACCGTTTACCTTTGGGTTAGCAACGTAACCAAACTCTACGGCATTGACGTCCATGTCTGGTGGGATCCTGACTTGCTCAAAATCGACCTGCAACAGATCACAATAAACGAAGAAGCATTCCCGCAACCATGGGCATATCTAGACCAATACCTAGACGCTGAATGGGGCGACTTCTACTTTGAAATAAAGAGACCTTGTGAGAAGCCTCGGCTGAAAGGAACATTCTGGATACTGAAATTCGACTTCAAAGTCAAATGCTATGTAGACGAGTTTGGCATACCGACAGATGAAGACTATTTTATAGCGATCTGCGACGATTGCTCACACCTGCACATGTGCGGCGACTCTTACTATTACCCAGCCCTTACCCTTTCAGACGTTTACTACTTCTGGACACCGATCCCATTTGACTTCAACCAAAACGGCCACGTAGGCGTTGAGGACATACTAATAATCCTTGATCACTACGGCGAAGAACCCACCCCGGGTGATGGCTTTGACTTCGAACCAGACGGCATAATAGACATTTACGACATAGTCATAGTGGCAAAACACTACTGCAACGACACGCCACCAGAGCTGCCTGAACCGTAAAAAGGAATCAGACAGCATCCGCAAACACCCCTTTCCTTTTTTTCGTTCTTAAGTAAGGGGTCTTGCCCACCGTGTTGCTTTTACTCTCTGACTTATGACGTTCGGAATATTTTGGAGCGTGAACAGATTATAGTTTAATCGGTTGATATCCGATTAAACTAGCATGACCATTAATCGAGAGAGAAGCGATGGATAGGTTATAGCGCGCGCTATTAGAGCGAGTTTATGCATGGAGGCGTTTTCGTGTTATCATAAGTGAAGTAATCGAAGACTGTGCCTGTCAGTATTTTGGGTTGCCAAAGAAAGAGAGGAAGCGGGGAAGAACTCTGTTGTTTATCTTGGCGTGTGCTAGAAGATTTTTCTAGATATTATATGAACGTGAAAGGTTGTTTTGTCTGTGGGGAGAGTGAAACGTGGGAGAAAGGTCGAAATAGAACAGAGAAGGGAGAAATTTCTCCCTATTGTTTTCCCTGTTATATTCAAAGTTGTCAGTCTCCCAGCGTAGGTTCTCTCCACTGACACATATATTTTATACTGCTAGGTTATATTTAAAGTTCTCTGTCTCCAATCGCGCGCTAATTTCCCTTCTTTTCATCATTTGTTCATAGTAATCATCATAATAATAGTGCGCTTCTATTAGCATTCGAGGTCTTACGCTTGCTATTTGTCTTTAGTGGCTATTCAAAAATGCAACCGTCAAGTCTTTTGGACAACTTATAATGTTAAGGTAAAGTTCGTCGAGGGTTAATATAGAAGATGATTCCATAGCATTTAAATACTTAACTTCTCAGTTAATAATTAAGGAGGAAGGAGAAGAAAAAATGAAAAGCAAATTCCTTGCAGTAGTTATCATTGCCTTGCTTGCTCTGTCGATTGTGCCGGCATTTTCGTTTGATCCTGACCCTGAAGAGCCGCCATTCGTGAAGTACATCGACCCGCAAAAGATCAAGTTCACTGGTCCATGCACCGAGTCTCAGAGGTTCACCGCAGAGGATATGGTGTACAAGGTTGAAGACCTGTACGCATGGGACATCATTGTCGTGTGGGATCCTACCTATCTTGCGTTGGAAAGCTACACTATCAACATTCCAGCAGGCTGGCCTGTCGACGGATACCAAATACTGTACGACGAGCTTGAGGATGTGGATGATCCAGGTTGGCTTCACTATGCAGTCACCAGGCTCGGAAACGTCTCCGGCTTCAGCGGAACAATGTCGTTACTCACCATGGAGTTCCACGTGATCTATGAGCCCTGCTACATGGAAGATTGCATAGAAACCCACATTTACAATGATTTCTATAACTTCAGCGGACCTTGCGGCTACGGAATAGAACCAGATCAGGTCGAAGAGAGCATAGTTTGGCTTAATCCTTCAAGGCCAAACATGGAAATACTGTTGACAGATGAGTGGCCGGAAGAAGTCCCCGAAGTCAAGAAAACTCAGGGATGGTACGAAGACCAAGTGATAACGATGTACGTGTGGGTTAGCAACGTAACCAAACTCTATGGCATTTCAGCTAAGGTAATCTGGGATCCTGACTTGCTCAGAATCGACCTGCAACAAATCACGATAAACGAAGAAGCCTTCCCACAACCATGGACATACCTCTACCAACATCTAGGCGAGGGCAGCTTCGACTTTGATATATGGAGACCTTGTGAGAAGCCTCCGCTGAAGGGAACATTCTGGATACTCAAAATGGACTTCAAAGTCAAATGCGTCGTAGACGAAGTATTTGAAATACCAACACCTGACTGGTGTGAAGTATATCTAGCTCCGGCGTATTCAGGGCTTTGTATGTGCGGCGACTGGTACGACTGGCCTGACTGGCTTGACCTTTCATACATTGAATACTACTGGACACCAATCCCATACGACTTCAACCAAAACGGCCACGTAGGCGTTGAGGACATACTGATTGCGCTTGACCATTACGGTGACGACTATGACACTACAATAACAGATGACAACACCAATTTCGGTTCGAGAGACAATGAAGCAGTTGCCGCTACATGGATACCATCAGGTCTAACATTAGACGCGTTATTCGCCGGTGGTGGATTTAGCTACACATACACAGTAATTGACGGTGGACTTTGGGCTGGTGCTTCACCAGTAATGGCAGTAATAGACTTGGCAGATGGCAGACATATAATTCTATATCCAGGATGGGGAGGAAGAACCGGAACCCACACACTAACGTTCAGTGACACAGTTGCCGCCGACACTGGTGGAAACAACCTCGTAGATTTTACTATATATGCGCCAGATTTTAGCGGCGGAGCACAGTGGAGCAGTTGTGCTGAGTATGGCAATTGGAATTACCTTAAGGCATCTGGTAGTAGTACAGGAGGAGCTCTTCCCTTAACGGGAACAGAAGTTGTTACGAGGATAGCAATACAGCACCAAGCTGCAAACACAGGCGAAACAGATAGGGTTGATTCAATGACGATCTGCTCAACAACCTACGACTTCCCATTCGAAGGCTTTGACTTCGATGGAGACCTGGACGTAGACATTTTCGACATAGTCATAGTGGCAAAACACTACTGCAACGACACGCCACCAGAAATACCTGACCCGTAAAAAGGAATCAGACAGCATCCGCAAACACCACTTCCTTTTTTTTCGTTCTTAAGTAAGGGGTTTTGCCCACCGTGTTGCTTTTACTCTCTGAGTTATGACGTTCGGAATATTTTGGAGCGTGAATAGATCATAGTCTAATCGGTTGATATCAGATTAGACGGGGATAACCATTAATCGAGGGGGAAGTGATGGACAGGTCATCAGTCATTCTTGGTGATACCCAACGAACTCGTTCATCTTTCACCCAGAGAAACAACAATGGAACAGTAAATTGTAGTATTTTAACCCTCATTAGCGCGAAAATGTGCAGACGGTATTTCTTTTCTTCAATTATGTCTATAGAAATAGTTGTCAAGAGATTGTTTCCGTTTATCGAAACTGCTCCCGCACTAAATCCTTTTCTCGCGTAAAGTAACATAAGTTCCTTCTTTCTCATTGTTAATCCTTGGAGGTTTGCCAGAATGGTGAAATATCTAGACTCTCATATTGACAATCGAGCGCACGTAACCGTCACTAACTGGCAAATCTTGACGGCTTCGAATTTGCACCCCAGTCCGAATACGAGCGCGCGCGGCTGTCCTCCAAAACCTTTTTCCGTATCACTTCTGGAAGATTAATAGTGAAGGGAGTATCGAAAGGCGTGAAGGTTAGAATTGACAAAAAAAGGCTATTTGTTTATTTGATAGCACTAGCAGTAATCGCAGTTCTTTTCTACCTATATATACGTACACCCGGCTATCGTCCAGATTTCACCGGAACCATTTACATCAAAGCTGATGGTTCGGTTGACCCCTCAACTTCGCTGGTTCGCCGTGATGGAGACCTTTACACTTTCAAATACGACGTTTATGGCTCGATTGTTGTGGAGAGGGATAACGTTGTGGTTGATGGGGCAGGTTACACGCTTCAAGGGGCGGGAGCTAATGATTCCAAAGGAATAATTCTGTCCGGAAGAAGAAACGTGACGATCAGGAACATTGAAATTAGAGCATTCTGGCATGGCATCTATTTCGATAATTCTTCAAACAACATGGTGTCTGAAAATAACATCACGACAAGCGTCAGGTATGGCATCTGGTTCAGTGAATCTTCAAGAAACATTGTATCTGAAAACAACGTTAGAAACAATGGTTACGGCGCCTATCTCGAGTATTCTTCAAATAACACCTTATCTGGAAATTGCATCGCAGATAATCGTTACGGCGTCTATCTCTATCGTTCTTCAAATAACACCTTATCTGAAAATGATGTTACAACAAACAATGTCTATGGCATGTGGCTCCATGAATCTTCAAAATCTAACAGCATTTGTGGAAACAACATTACAGACAATGGGTACGGCATCTATTTCCTCAGGTTTTCAACCCTTAACAGCGTTTCTGGTAACAACATAGTAGCAAACAAGAAGCAGGGCATCTGGCTTCATCATTCTTCAGAAAACATTGTAGCTGGAAACAGTATTGCAGACAATAGGTATGGCATTTACCTCTCGCTTGGCTTCCTCGGGGGTTCTTCAGACAATCTAATCTACCATAACAATTTCGTAAACAATGCGGATCAAGTCTACATTGAAAACGCCACCGGCAACCACCTGCCACCACCCCCACCAGTGAATGTTTGGGATAATGGTTTAGAGGGCAACTACTGGAGCGACTATGCTGGTGCAGACAAGAACAGGAATGGAATAGGCGACTCACCTTTCCTGATTACTCCTTTAGAAACAAAACAGTATGACCGTTACCCTTTGATGGGCATGTTCTTCAGTGTCAACACTTCCGTCGGCTATGATGTTAACATTATCTCTAACTCGACTGTAGAATACTTTGCATTCTTCGAATCTAACCGCACGATTAAGATCTGTGTCTCCAACGTGACTGTGAATCAAACTTACGGTTTCTGTAGAATCCGTGTTCCTCATGCCTTGATGAACGAGACAGATCAGATCACTGTTGAAGGTGCAGAACCATACTACGTGAACTACACACTGTATGATGATGGACATAATAGATGGATCTACTTTACGTATCAACACTCCGCGCTGCTTGTCACTATATGTAGTGGTAAGACTACCAGCAGTCAAAGTTTACAAAAAGAAAACATCATACAACTGCGCGCAACGATTGAAGGGTTATGGGTCTTGCCATCTGTGGCCGTACCACTTGGCAGCTATAGCTATATCAACTATGTTTACCGAATCGTTACAGTCTACGTCAGCATGTAAGTCATAGTTTGGGTCACCTGAGTTTGCTCCGAAGGCTTTGGCTATAAAGGCGATATCAATTATGTTGACTTGTCCATCATAATTGACATCCACATATGGAGTCATCAATGGATAGTTGTCTTGGTTATCCTCATTGATTACGTGTGGCGTGTCACCTATGCCATTTCCGTCCAAATCCTCACCTCCATAATCACTCCAGTAGTTGCCTTCAAAATCATTATTCCAAACATTCAACGACTGATAGCAGTTAGCTTGAACCGTGTTGTTGAAGAAACAGTTATGATCGAACATGTTGTCAGCCGAAAATTCGAGAAGGACCCCATACTCGCTGTCCGTTATTTTGTTTGCGGAAAAAGTATTATTCCTAGACCAGATGTTAAGATAGATGCCATGGTTGATTGCCGCTATGCTGTTCCTAGAAACAGTGTTGCCAGACGAATCGTTGAGCTCGATGCTATACCTGTTGTTTATTACACTGTTTCCAACTATACTATTATTGTCTGAAGACTCTTCGAGTTCGATACCATACATGTTACTTGTTATGTTGTTCCCAAAAACACTGTTGTTTGAAGAATAAGCCACGAGTTCGATGCCATCACCATTGTTTTCTATATTGTTTCCAGAAATCGTGTTGTATGAAGAGTTAGAGATCTTGATGCCGTCGTAGTAGTTTGCTGTCATGGTGTTTCCAGAAATGCTGTTGTTTGAAGAATAAAAGAGCTCGATGCCATCCCAGTTGTTTGCTGTTATGTTGTTTGTGGATATTGTGTTGTTTGAAGAATACCATAGGTCGATGCCCTCGTAGTTGTTTGTTATGTTGTTTCCTAGAATGAGGTTGTTTGAGGAATGAGCTACGAGTTCGATGCCGTCACCGTTGTTTTCTATATTGTTTCCAGAAATCGTGTTATTAGACGACCTGATTAGATATATGCCATCAGCGCGTGGAGTCTGCAGGTTGTTTTCTTCTATGTCGTTTCCATATATTATGTTGTTTGAAGATTCGCAGAGATAGATTCCGTGGTAAAATCTGTTGATTTTCATGTTCCTGATTGTCACGTTACTTCTTCCGGTTAGGTCTATTCCTTTTCCGCTTTCAGTTCCTTCAAGGGTATAGCCTGCTCCATCAATCACAATGTTGTTCCTCTCAATAACGATGGAATCATGTATGTTGCCAGTGAAGGTGTACTGGTCTCCATTCCTTTGAATGCTTACGATTAGAGGGTCGATCGTTCCGTCAGCCCTAATGAAAATAGTTGCACCTGCCCTAACCGGTTGAATGTTAAACGCCGAAGTTAAAATGCCTGTTGACAGTAGTGTAACCACTAATATAGAAACAATTTTCGTAGGCATTCTCCTTCTCCTAAGTATCCAATGACTGCAGTTTCAAATAATCATTATGGAGAAATCTTCTATTGTTATTGGGATAAAAAAGGGAAGTTTAGCTTTGTTGTTTCTTTTTACGTTTAACATGGATAACTGATACTGCGGATACTGTTATGAATGAGGCCAAGCTTATCCATGGAGCTAGAAGCTCAATCTTGTTTATTGGAACCCAAACTCCACCAACCGCTTGCGTTGGTGGTGTTGATACTTGGTAGGTGATCGTCACTTTGATCCAGTCGACTGTCATTGCCCAGTATTTGGTGGTGTGTTCTGTATCTACATCTATATCTATGTGATTTTCCCCCTGGACAATTGTGCCGATAGAGGGAGTGAAGGTATTCCACATCCATGTGTCATGAGTTCCGTTTAGTGTTCCTATGTTCAAATCATTCAAATAGACTATGTCAACCTCCGACGGTGAAGGTGGGAACTCCGATGGTGCGTCTATGTCGAAAACTCTCAGTTCCACTGTTACAGACATGATAGTCACATCGTCGGGGTTGTGGGGAAATTGGAAGGGTGCTCTGATGTCTTGATCATGCCAGTTGTAGTTACTTGGAGTGGGCCATCCTGTTCCGGCTTGATCGAGATCACGCCAGTTCGTACAGTCTTCACCCATTATTGCTACTTCAAATTGTTCAGTATTGGGATCTATCGAGGTATAGGCGTAGTTCGTTGGTTCTATTATGACATGTTCGAAAGTGGAGTCAGCTGGTGGGCCAGATTTTTCAGTATCTGTATCCTTTGCCATGATCGAAGAAGGTAGAAAAGGCCAGGTAGCGATGAACAGTATGAAGAAGCAAACAGTCAAAAGAATGAGCTTTCTTCTCCACTTCAACTAGTCTTTCCTCCCCTCTCCCAAGTAATTCAATCGTTGCAGTTTCAAATAAGGATTGTGGGAAAATCTTCTCTGGTTAAATAAGCAGCTGATGAGCACGCGATTATTGTAATAGATTTATTGAAATAACCTTGTTTCAGTATCTGGACTGAATTTGAAGTATTGGTTTCTTCTAGGAATTATTCTTGTTTTGAGGGTTTTGGAATGGTGTATTGCGTGGCAGTAATCGGGTAGAACATTATTTGACTGTCGAAGATAGGGTCAGATCCCACTTCTTTTCTGGTTTCGATTACTGCTTCTGCTATTGTTGCTCTTTCCAAGAGTAAGTGTTTAAGCAGATGGATTGTTGCCGTGTCTGTGTGGTCTGCCATTATGGGTCCGGTCCAGCCCATGTAGACTTTAGCTCCTCTTCGTTCGAATGCTTCAGCCATTGAATAGTATTTCAGACCGTCACATCCCATCATGATGATGGCGGTTTCATCGAAGTCTCCGTTAATTCTGTTCTGGACAAATCGGGGGGTTATCCCGAAATATTTTGGGGAGTCTTCTTGGGCAAACCTGACCCACACTAGCTCCGCATTATATTGTTCTGGAAGATACTTTAAATTGCTGTATTGTTCACTTGTGAAAAAAACGATCCAGTCTAAGGTTACGTTTTCCACGGTAGACTCGCCTGTTGAATGCACCCTGAAAACTATTAGACTGAAGCCTTGAGAAGGAAGGTTTCTGTAAAAATTCACTGTCACTTCCTCTCCTCCAAAATAATACACTTCATATCCTGCTTCTTCTAGGATGGCTGTCGCGTTGTCAACAAAAATCTGGTTTGGTTGGGAAATGCTTAGATGATCTATGATTGCAGCCTTGTTTCCTGCGGGATTGTCAGTTGGCGGTGTAGATGTTTGTCTGGGGGAGATATAGATGAGGAAGGCTAGGACGGTGATGATGAAGATGATGAAGATGATGGTTTTTGGTTTGCTGTTCATTCGTCGTCCTTCTAGGAAGTAGGCTTTTTCCACGTTGAAAAAGGTTTCGCGAAGGTTAGTATAGAAAATAATTCCATAGCATTTAAATATTTAAACGATCAGTTAACTATTGTCGAAATAGTAAAGGAGAAGGGAGAAGAAAAAATGAAAAGCAAATTCCTTGCAGTAGTTATCATTGCCTTGCTTGCTTTGTCGATTGTGCCCGCGTTCTCGTTTGATCCTGACCCTGAAGAGCCGCCATTCGTGAAGTACATCGACCCGCAAGAGATCAAGTTCACTGGTCCATGCACCGAGTCTCAGAGGTTCACCGCAGAGGATATGGTGTACGAGGTTGAAGACCTGTACGCATGGGACATCGTTGTCGTGTGGGATCCTACCTATCTTGCGTTGGAAAGCTACACTATCAACATTCCAGCAGGCTGGCCTGTCGACGGATACCAAATACTGATCGACGAGCTTGAGGATGTGGATGATCCAGGTTGGCTTCACTATGCAGTCACCAGGCTTGGAAACGTCTCCGGCTTCACGGGAACAATGTCGTTGCTCACCATGGAGTTCCACGTAATCTATGAGGCTTGCTTTATGGAAGGATGCATAGAAACCCACATTTATAATGAGTTTTATGACTTCAGTGGACCTTGCGGCTACGTAATAGAACCAGATCAGGTCGAAGAGTGCGTAGTTTGGATTAATCCTTCAAAGCCGAACTTGGAACTGCTATTGAGCGACGAGTTTGACCTTGATGCGAAAGTGGCTCAAGGGTGGTTCGAAGGTCAGGTGATAACCGTTTACTTGTGGGTTAGCAACGTAACCAAACTATACGGCATTGACGTGCATATCATGTGGGATCCTGACTTGCTCAGAATCGACCTGCAACAGATCACAATAAACGAAGAAGCATTCCCACAACCATGGACATACCTAGACCAAGACCTATACGCTGAATATGGCGACTTCTACTTTGAAATATGTAGGCCTGAAGAGAAGCCTCCAGTGAAAGGAACATTCTGGATACTCAAGATGGACTTCAAAGTCAAATGCTACGTAGACGTGTATGAAATACCAACACCAAGTCACACCGACATTTACTTATGTGGCAGCGGCTGCTCAAGGCTGTTTATGTGCGGCGACTGGTACTATGCACCTGAGTTTCTTGACCTTTCAGACGTTGAGTACTTCTGGACACCAATCCCATTTGACTTCAACCAAAACGGCCACGTAGGCGTTGAGGACATATTAATAATCCTTGATCACTACGGCGAAGAAAGCATCATAGGTGAAGGCTTTGACTTCGAACCAGACGGCATAATAGACATCTTCGACATAGTCATAGTGGCAAAACACTACTGCACCGACACGCCACCAGAACTGCCTGAACCGTAAAAAGGAATCAGACAGCACCCGCAAACACCACTTTCCTCTTTTTTCGTTTTTTAAGTAAAGGATAAATATGATGAAGAGAAGATTATCTGGGGAGTAAAGGATAATGAATAGGAAGGCAGTAACGATTTTTTCGCTGCTCATTTTTTTAATCGCGTTTCAGGCTTACGCTATAAAAGTTTTAGCTCAAGAGACAATAGTCTATGTGGATCCTGGAAGAATAACGGGGTTGAATGTCGGAGAAACATTCCAAGTTGATATCAAGGTTGGAAATGTAACGGACCTGAGGGGATGGGAGGTCAAAATCTTCTATAAATCATCAGTGCTCAACGCTTCAGCAATAACTCCTCCAGGCACTCATGCATGCCCATTCTTTAACGAGGAAGCCCCGGCCGCCAGTCAGATTTATGGCATTCACAAGTTTACAGACAACTTCAACGCCACACATGGACAAATAATAGCTTATTGTGCTCTTCCCGCAAACGTGAGCGCCACAGGAAGCGGAACCCTCCTATGGATAAACTTCACTGCAGTAGGATACGGCGACTCACCCATAGACATAGGACCTCCTTGGGAAGCTGGAACCATCCTCTTTGACTTAAACACCGATAGCATACAGCACTCAACGATCGACGGCGTAGCCCACGTAGGACTCCGCGACGTATCCATAACCAACATGGAAGTGCCAAAGAGCGTACCAACAAACTCTATCGTCAAGATAAACGTAACAGCAGAAAACCAAGGAGAAGTCACTGAAAACTTCGATGTAACACTGTATTACGACAGCAATCCAATCGAAACAAAAAGCATCCTTGACATGCCTGGAGGAGGCATCAAAATCCTAACCTTCACGTGGGACGTCTCAACCCTTCCAATCGGAGAATACACAATAAAAGCCACAGCCACCCAAGTCCCAGGAGAAGTAGACCTAGACGACAACACCTACACGTTCGTATTGTACGTCGGCATCCGAGACATAGCTATAACCAGCATCCTACCATCAAAAACAGTCACAAACGACACAACAGTCTACATCAAAGTGACAATAGAAAACCACGGCGAATTCGGAGAAACATTCAACGTCACCCTGTACTACGACATAGTAACAATTGGAACACAAACAGTGACAAACCTAACAATCGGATCAGCAACAACTCTAACATTCACGTGGAACACAATCGTAGTACCCCACGGACACTACTTGATAACCGCCACAGCAACGACAGTTCCAGGCGAAGTAAATACAGATGACAACACCTACACAAACCCGCCCGTGGTCATAAAAGAAACAATATTGGGTGATGTTACAATGGACAATTCTTTCAAAGTAGACATTCTGGACATCGCCACCGTTGCACAAGCCTACGGAACCACCCCAGAACATCCAAAATGGAACGGAAACGCAGACCTCGACAACAACAACACCATCGACATACTCGACATAGCCAAAGCAGCCAAAAACTACGGAAAAGAAATCTAACAAACCCCTTTTTTCCAAAACTGATACCTTGTAACGCAATAGCACGCATAATACAAAATCTTTGCTTGTTTTGAATGTAGCCCTTCAAGCCTTGTCGAGGATCCACCAGAGCTACGCGGTTAGGCTCCTCATAGTTGTTTCGAACGTACACTCCACCAAGATTCATCTCTCAGTTGAGAATTGTGGCATTCTTAGCCACGACTACGCAGAAAAGCTTCAGAATATTCGCCAGACAAAATATACATGATTAAGAAACAACTGTTTTAAAGCTTCACATCCTTGAAACTCTAGAAGGAGAAGGCACAAAATAGGAGTAGGTCATGGAAGATTTTGACATAAATCCTAATACAGACATTTCCGATACAGTATACTTGAGAAGGGAGAAGCGGTGAATTCATCCGTCTTTCAGAATGGAAAGAAGAGCAAGAGGAGGTTCAATATCGAGTTCTTCTTCTTGATAGTTTTCTTCCTTCTCCTCGCAGTCCTCATCTCCCTCCTGACAGTGCTGATCACATCCGTTTCGGAAGTAGCTGACACCACACCGCCCGCAATCGCTATCATCTCACCACAAAACACAACATACAAAACAAGCTCAGTTCCGTTGGTCTTCACCGTGAATGAACCAACATGTTGGATGGGTTACAGCTTAAATAACCAGGCAAACGTCACTATTAGCGCCAATTGCAGCTTAACTGGTTTATACAATGGCTGTCATAGTGTATCGGTTTGTGGGAATGACAGCTGTGGGAATACGGGTGCTTCTGAGAAAGTTTACTTCACAGTCGCTGTGAATCATCCTCCCACGGCTCCAGTAGTTGATGTTTTACCGGAGTTCCCCGTTACCGCCGACGAACTGATATGCAAAATCGTAATCCCAAGTGTTGACCCCGACGGAGACCCTATCACCTACACGTATGAATGGTACAAGAACGACGCCATTCAGACTGATTTAACCACCAACACTGTTTCTTTCTCCAAAACTAGCAAAGGAGAGACCTGGAAATGCGTTGTAACGCCCACAGATGAAACGAAAAACGGCCCGACAGATGAGGATTCAGCAACCATCATGAATAATCCGCCGGCAGCATCCAACGTGAGGATCACACCGTCCAGCCCTTTCACAGATGATGACTTGACTGGAAGCTACAGCTTTTCGGATGCAGACGAAGATGAAGAGTCTGGCACGGAGATCAGGTGGCACAAGGACGGTGTGCTTCAAGCCGTTTACAATAACGTGCTAACGATACCTTCTGAGGCTACTTCTGAAGGTGAAGAATGGTACCTCACTGTGAAACCGAAGGATGGAACAGACTTCGGCAACCTAGCCAAGTCAAACGCGGTTTCCATACAAAAAACGCCAGCATATACGCTTAGGGTTTACAGTTCACCTTCTGAAGTGACATTCATCGTCGATGGCGAGACGCACACGACTCCTTGGACCGGAACTTACGGTCAAGATGCATCACTCAGCCTCGAGATGCCATCAACTCACACGGTTGCAGAAGCAAAGTACTTCTGGAGCAACTGGACCGATGGAGAGACCAGTCGATCCAGAGCAGTCACGTTAAACAGGAACATCAGTTTGACCGGACAGTTTAGTGGACCATACTATGAATTGACTGTGAACTCTTCGCCGATCACCGGAATAACATTCTCTGTCAACGGCGTGGATGAGACAACACCGCACACTGAATGGTTGCCTGAAGGCTCTTATACGCTTGTGATGCCGGAAACCTATGACAAGTATGTATGGTCGCACTGGCTAGAGGACGGAGACACCGACCGAACCAAGACCATAACTCTACCGGGCACCACCTGGACAGCCGTATACAGGCAAGACACCATTCCACCGAGCGTAACTATCATCTCACCGCAAAACACCACGTACGCAACCAGCTCTGTTCCCCTAACCTTCTTCGTGAACGCGTCAACTTCTTGGATAGGATACAGTCTCGACAACGAAGCGAACGTCACGATTGCCGGCAACACGACCTTGACCAGTTTGTCCGATGGCTGCCACAATGTTGTCGTGTATGCAAATGACACGTTTGGAAACATGGGTAACTCTGGGAAGATCTACTTCACGGTGGACACCACGCCACCCCATATAACGATTATGTCTCCTGAAAACAAGACGTACGCAACGAGCTCTGTCTCCTTGACTTTCATGGTTAGTGAGCCTACTTCTTGGACTGGTTACAGCCTAGACAATCAAGCAAACGTAACCATCACCGGAAACACAACCCTGACCGGTTTGGTTAACAGCGGTCACAGCGTGATGATTTACGGCAGCGATAATCTTGGAAATATGGGTGCCTCCGAGAAAGTTTACTTCACAGTCGCTGTGAACCGCCCTCCTACAACTCCTGTAGTGAAGGTGACTCCTGCGGCTGCGTATACTGTTGATGATCTGTTGTGCACCATAACCAGCGAAAGCAGCGATCCAGATGGCGATTCGGTCACCTACACGTATGAGTGGTTCAGGGATGAAGAGTTACAACAGACCAATAGTACGACGGAGCTAACCAATGTTCTTTCTTCCACTAAGACGGCTAAAGGAGAGGTATGGATGTGCGTGGTCACCCCAAACGACGGGCAGATCGATGGCCCCTCAGATGAAGATCAAGTCACTATTCAAAACAGTCCCCCTGAAGCTCAAAACCTGACAATATTACCCGCAGCACCCGACACCACTTTCAGCTTAAACGCCTCTTATAACTACGTGGACGCTGATGATGATCCAGAGTCAGGCACAGAGATTAGATGGTACAAAGACGGCGTTTTGCAGTCCGCCTACAACGACTTGGAAACTGTCCCCTCCAATGCAACTTGTAGGGGTGAAGAGTGGTACTTCACCGTGAGACCGAAAGATGGAGTGGATTTTGGAGATTTGAAAACGTCGCCTTCGGTAATCATTCAAAACGCTCCACCCTCAAAACCAATGGTTGAAATTCATCCTGATTCGCCTAAAACAACCGATGATCTCATATGTAATATCAGCATACCATGTGTTGACCCAGACGGCGACTCGGTAACGTACAGGTACGAATGGTATAAGGATGACGCGTTCCAACCAGAGCTAAATGCCAACAATGTTTCTTCGGCTCTAACGGTCAAGGACCAAGCATGGAAGTGCATCGTCACACCTAATGATGGGATAGCTGACGGACCATCAGGTGAAGATTCTGTAACGATTCTCAATAGTCCTCCAACACGTCCTGTTGTTGATGTCACGCCGGATTCGCCGGATACAACCGATGAGCTAGTCTGTGCGATCATTACTCCCAGCTATGACCCGGACGGAGACGTCGTCACGTACAGATACGATTGGTACAAGAACTGTGTCTGGCAGTTCACGGGAGAGACAGTGTTATCATTACTCACCAGCAAAGGGGAGACTTGGAAATGCGTAGTCACACCTAATGATGGAACAGAAGATGGTGCCTCGGGTAAGGATTTAGTGACTGTTTCCTATGAAACAACCGTTTATGTCGATCCACAGGAAAGCGCGGTAAAGCTTGGCCAGGCTTTTAAGGTGAACGTAAGTATTGCTGATGTTAGAGGACTTCAAGGCTTCGACTTCTGTCTGTCCTATGACACCACAGTTTTGGAATGTTTACAGGTGCAGGAAGGACCTTTTATGGCAAGTTTTGGCCCCACAATAGCCGAGGTAGAAATAGAGCAGCAAAATGAATCGCAAGGGCGCGTGTGGATGGTTGTCGTAACCTACGGAAACACATCTGCAAACGGCAGAGGGACACTGGCCACCATAACCTTCAACGCCACAGCCCTAGGAGAAGGTTCATTAGACCTTCACTCCATCCAACCATACAATCCAGACGCGGTTAAACTCTCCACTTGCGATCCAAAGGCGATCAGTAACAGAGCCGTGGACGGACACTTCAAAGTTACGTCTGATCCCTATAATCTCGCACATGCCGACCTGAACGATGACGGAACAGCCAATTTAATAAACTTGGCAACAATGACAATAGCGTATGGAACTCAAAGACGACGCCTCGCGCGAGGGTATGTGTCAACAAGCACCTCACGTTTCCTTTTTTCGTTCTCGCCTCACACTAGACTTCCTCGTTATTGAGTGGATAAAAAACCGACGTAAAGGTAATGTTCGCGTGCAATGATCAGAATTTGATACATCATCTAACTATCTCATACACCTTTCTCTCTATTTACTAACTCTAACTAGTACCGAGATCTTCGAGTCCAAAACGAGTCTCAAATAAGCGTTAACCAACTATTCGTAGTCTTTCCCATGGAAAGTGTAGCAATGTGGACAAAAAGTGCGCACTCCCGGAAACTCTCTTCCACACACGCTGCATGTCTTAGTGGTCTTGAACGGATGTTCCTTTCGCCGTTTAACGCTGGGAGTCGGCACCGCATACTGCGCTTCCTTCTTCCTTCTGCGCATACAACACAACGCCAATCCAATGAGGAGAACAAAACAGGCTCCAACAAGAACAGTCAGCAAGAATAGAAAAGCCAAGAGCCACTTTGGAAGCACAAATTCCGCTGGTGAAGGTGGAGAAGGCACCCAAGGCTTAATCCGCACAACTCCATCGACAAACCTGTTGTCCTCAACATCAACCTCTCCAGGTACAACGCTCGCCTCCGCGCTTAAAGTATAGTTGCCAGGCTCCAAGCAACGCGTGCACCACCTAAACATAATGTCTTTCTCTGCCTGTGGAGCAAGATCCCTAACCGTGAACGTTCCGATCAAAGCAGAATCATAATAAGCATAAACGTCAAAAGTTTCACCTACATCCCCCTCATTTCTAACGATAACCGAAACGTCAACGGCTTGACCAGAAAAAGCCTCAGTAACAGAAGGCACAACGCTAACGACGGCTACGTCGTGCACAATCACCTTCACAATCCAAAAGGTCGTGGAAACTTGCGGGCACCATGGTACACCACCTGATGCCGGCGAGGCAGTATAAGCGTTAGCGTAGACCACGCCGCCCCCGAGGCTAGCCCATTCCGGAATCAAGAGATCCTCAATAAACAATACAGTGACGCCCGGCGCGATCTGTTCATCCACAAGAACGACCTGTCCCAAAGAAACGCTAAGATTGTCGTATACGTCAAGGATTAAAGTCGCAATCTTATCCGTCATAGCTATGTTCTTCACTGTCAGTCTGAAGCACATATGCTCGTCCTTCATGAAGCTGGTTCTAGATACATTGTTGACATCAACGGTCTCCACCTTGATAAGCTCGATAATCCAGCCAACCAAAAAACTTAGAGTATCATTGACCGCCACCTCAGCTATGTCCACAACGGCGACAACATTCCAAACCCCAAACACCGCTTCTTCACGGTAGCCATTTGGCCATGTTATTCTAAAACTCACGTTAGCCATGCCATTTGCATCTGTCACAGCGGTTCGCGTGATAGACAAATTCTCGAAACGATTCACCGGACCATGAACCTCGAAGGCGACAATCTTTCCAGGCACCGGATCGTCTCTGTAAGTGACATATGCATACAAAATCGCCTCCTCCTGAGGTGCAAAAGCATCACTAGGCTGGTCTGGCCCTCTACCACTGTAAGGCTCTTTCTGAGTATACAGATCAATGGACCGATACATCGTGGAAGTCGGTTCTCCTTTGACATCCAAGTTCAAACCATGCAAGAACATCCACTGGCACATCATCGCAACTAAACAGAAAAGAAGAAACATTCTAACAAGAGATTTCCTGCAAAAACTCACTAGGGCCAGCTCCAATGTATAAGGTTGGAATTCTCCCCTCCATACCTCCCTTTTATTTAAACTTGAAACGATGCTTTTAACATTCTGGAGATATTTTCTATTGTTTAATTCGAGAAAAAACCTCTATAACCCATATTCCCTAGCAGAAATATTACGGCAGATATGGAATGAATTATTCGTAAAATCTGCTGGCTAGCTCAGCAGCAACAGCCGCGAGAATCATCCATACAAAGACAGATACTATGGCGAACAAAGAAAAAGCATACACTTCAGCTAGCGCCAGAGTCGGTGCGTAAATGAGTTTGATAGTAGCGACTATGCTATTGAACAGCCCGATGATTAAGCCGACATACAACCCGTTTCTAACAGCCATAACAGGATACAGCAAACCAACTACAAAGCCAGCTAACATAGGTATAGCGACGAAAACAACTAAACTAGACACATTCATTTCAAAGAACAAAGTAGGTAGGTTCACCTGATAGGCATACGCAAGGATGCATCCGATTATAACTCCAACAAGGATAGAGACAGCACGAATAGGGGCAACTGGAGGTGTCTTAGCCAACCTTATCTCCCTTCGGTCAATCGTAATATAGTCCCTTACGAGATAAAAGCGTTTATGGAATGTTCCTCTAGAATTATCATCTGTTCATCAAACTTGCTCAAGAAAACGAATTCACTAGTGCACGTGCTATAAATGATTCGCCCTTGCTTTTTTCAATACAGAAACCAGATTTACCTCGGCAATTTTAAACAGAATCTAGCTATAAACTTAAAACTTGCTGATTATTTTCTCGTAGTGTTTAGTCAGTATGTTGTAGAGTTGTTCCTTAAGTGCGGTTCCGGAATAGTTCTGGTTCCGAAGACTTTCTATTTCACTTGTTAGTTCTGGGTCCTCTAGAGTTTCAGCTATCCACTTTTCAAAATCCCCTCGGTAAAGGTGAAACTCTAAGGACTTCACACTCACTTCATTTATTTTATTCATAAACTCTTTAAATGAAATCGCGCTCTCGCCTGTGTAGTTTCCGATGGAGGTGAAAAAGTAGAATGCTTTTTCCCTTGGAAGGGTTCTGAGAATTCTTGCAGTCGTTTCTTCTTTCAAAGTTTGTTTTCTCCCATTCCATCATGTTTCTCTTTCATAAATACTAACTTTTCGGATCATTAACCATTGAAAACCGAGCTTCCTTAAACTTTTTCGTTACGATTGATGTGCGGATTCTCAAAACTCCAGGTAAGGGAGCAACTGAATTGGCGATGAACGTGTGTAGGCTCTCTTGACTTTCTGCAACAACCTTTGCTATTATTAAGAGTTCCTCTGAGAGGGATGTATAAACTTCCAGAACTTGCGGTGCCTCACATAATTTCTCTGCAACCCTCTCGCTTTCTTTTGGGTCCGTGAAAACGGTCATTAGGGCTGTGATGTTTTTAGCTCCGATCTTATCAGTGTCTATGATAGCCGTGTATTTCTCGATTACTCCATACTGTTCCATTCTTTTAATTCTGTCGTAAACTGTTGAGTGAGCTATTCCTAAACGTTTACCTATGGCCGTGTACGTTTGCCTAGCATCATTCTGCAGAGCCTCCAAAATCTCTAAATCAGTGGCATCCAGAGTGAGAGCGCTGTTCTTCACCTTCAAGACATGTTTCCGCCCTTTTATATAACAAATCTGTTTATGCTCATTTATTATTTGTCGTCGGAAAATTGTAGAAAAATTCCCGTTTTTCCGTCAAAATCATGTTTGGATTTTTTCCGTGAAATTGTCGATAAACACATTTTTTACCTACAAATTTTCAATTTAAAGAATGTTTATCCTGCATTTTTGCGAACAAACTGACAAATAAGCTTAAATCTATGGTTGAGTAGAATATTGTTCTAGAAGATACTACTACAAAAAAGCCTAGTGATTAAAAGATGAAGATGCCTAAGATTTGGGAAATTCTTGAAAGGTTTAAAGACTTATGCAGGTCTCATGGTTGGAAAAGCTCTGAAAAAGACGACTGGATTGAAATTAGAAATGAATATCACAATTTTCTTTGGACTAGAAATATTAATCCTTCATCCTTCAGAAGAATAGCTGCAAATAGAAAGTGTGTTGTTCAAGAGGGCTTATCTTACCGTGTTGTGGAGGCGTCCTACACTGCTTGCCTGCTCTCAGAAACACCACCGAAAACTTTGGTTAATGCAATTTTTGAGAATCCAGACTTTTCCAAGAGAATAGCCCTCTACAACCTAAGCCCAGTATTAGAAGGAAAAAACTTAGGCTTCAAACTAAACTACACAGGTAGCCCCGTTTTCGAGGAGTTTGAAAAATTCCTTAGAAAGGAGCTGAAGGTTGAACTTAAACCCATCTTAAACCCAGAAATTGATTCTGAAAAACATACAATTACAAGACTCGCCTGACTATTGGCTTAAATCTTGGTTTATGCATCAAAGCTTTGATAAGGGAAAAGCTTCTAAAATAGAACTGTGAAGGTTATGTCTCAAGAAGCGGAAAAAATAAAGAAACTTGTAGCGTTCAAGAAGAAAATTGAGAAAAAAGTTGAAGAATTGGAATCTGAACTTAATGAACTACGATTGATGCTTGAAGTGGTAAACTCCACATTGTTGGAGAAAGGGTTTAAGCGTGCGGAAATCGCAAAAGTACCCACTGCGATAGAAGCTTTACCACCAGAGGAAGAGGCGATAGCTCAGCCATCTCCTCAACCTCCAGCAGAATACGAAAACACTATTCCGCTAAAAACCGTTACAGGTGAGCTTCTGGCAAACCTTTACGTCAGCGAAGATTCGTTACGCGTTGTGCTCGCCGAAGACAAGAACTTTAACATCAACACTCCGCCTTTCACCCAATTCCTCATTGAAAGAGTTTTGGTAAAAATGCAGGAAAAAGACAACGAACTAGCGAGAACTGGACAGATGACGCAAGACAAGATTTTCTCATACAACATTGTTCGCGAAGGCGACGTGGTTCATGAGATACAGATTAGAAATTTTGATGCCGACCGTTTGAGGGAGCTCAAATCAAGCATCCGCTGGACGTTAGAGAAGATGGATGAGAAAATGAAAAGCTAGAGCCGGAAACAGCTCACTTAGAACGGTCAAAGTAAATGTTCTTGCCTTTGGCTGAAACCGGAATCCCCATAATAACTGTCGCTTCAGGCAGCAAATTCAGTTTTAATGCGGCTGTGCCAACGCGATACATTACACGATTATCAATGTTTAACATGCTTGCGATCTTTACGGCTGAGCCTAAGGCTATTCCAAGGTCTAGAGTCTTGAAAAGGCATGCTGGTCCAATGAAATCTTCACCAGATCTTTTCTGAGCTTCGTCGAATTCTTTGCAGCTTTCGTAGCCGCATGCCCCACAGTCAAATCCGAAGCTCTTGTTTCCTCTAACCCCGATTAAAACGACTGCCTCAGAGTCCCTAACATTTCTTGCATCCCGCCTGAATCCTTCAATTTTTCGCACGTCACCTATCTTTTCCATTTTTTCAGCAATAACTTCTTTCTCTTCGCCATAAACAATCAAGGTCAGAACATCATCCACACCACCTGATTTTGGAGCCGTTCTCGCAGCAATCAACATGAATTTAGCTGCCTCTAAAACCGCCTCCCTTTCTCCACCTCACTCTCAATTGTCGGACTCATTTTGATCACTTACCAAACCATAATTAACTCTGTAAGATATGTTAGGTTAATTTAAGATAAGTTTCAAGTTCCAACTGTTCTGAAAGCCGTCTTCAGCATATCCACTATTACGTCCAACTGACCTGTGTATATACCCACGGCTAGAAAAGAGACACCTAAAAGAAGTAACAGTGCGCCTATTACTCTGCGTTCTGGAACATCCATGGGGTCTTACTCCAAATGTTTTTTTAGCCGTGCTTCGATGTGGTTTTTTGGGACCAGCCCGACAATTCTGTCAACTTCCTTTCCGTTTTTCATTATTAACAGTGTTGGGATGCCGAAGATTTGGAAACGCCCCGCAGTTCGAGGGTTTTCGTCAACATTAAGCTTTCCAACTAAAACACGTCCAGCATGTTCCTTAGCCAACTCTTCAATTATCGGGGCAATGACCACGCATGGAGCACACCATGATGCCCAACAATCAACTAAAGCCAACGAATGTTTATTGACCGTCTCGTTGAAGTTTGAATCTGTCACGTGAACTGGTTTTGCGCTCATTTCCTGCTTTTTCTCCCTCAGCCTCATAAGTTCCTTTGACTTCTTTTCTTTGATACGCCTCAGTTCTTCATCTTCCTCGGATATAAGTCGTTCGTGTTCACCGCTCATCTCTTCGCTTACCTCGCCAACACTTTTTCAAAATTCCATGCAAAGCAGTTTCAAAGTTACATTCGCGTTTCCACATAGTTAAATTTTTTCATTCAGTCCTCTCTAAACCTTGCATGACTATCGCTTGTCTGGCTTGGTCACTGCTATCCCGAGCACAAACGCAACTCCCAAAACCAAAAAGATCCCGAAAGTGCCAGCGAGAAGTGTCGAAACGTAGGGGTCGTCAATCGTTGGCAAAGTGTAATCAGACATTAAACCCGTCCATGCAGGTGTATGCTCTTCTATTCCAAGAGTTTCAGCTACTTTTTCTAATCCGTCGGGGCAGTTTGAAGCAAATGGTGTCAAAACTGCTAGGCAGACTAGTATGAGGATTAGTGCCTTAAGGTATCTTTTCACTCTAGTTTACCTCTAAGGATTGCTAAACCACTAAGAACTGTGGGCTGCAATCTGTGTAGTTGAGATATGAGCGTGGCTGTTATTGCCGCTTCGCCTAACCCGATTAATACATGCCAAAACAGCATTGCTGGAACAGTAACCGCTACTCCTCCAGCTTCTGAAAAAACTGGAGAAAAGCCTATCTGCAACCCGCAGGCTAATGCTCCTAACACTACGGATACCAATGACGTTATGAAAATGCTTAAGAACAACCGACCGCTTCTTTTTGGATCTTTCGTAAGAAATCTCACTAGGAAAAAGCTCAGTCCGCCTATAACCGCCATGTTGAAGACGTTTGCTCCAAACGTGAATATGCCGCCGTCTGCAAAAAACAACGCTTGCATCATCAAAACAACTGTCATGCTTAGAATCGCCGCATAGGGTCCTAAAATTACTGAAAGAAAAGTGCCGCCTACCAAATGTCCGCTTGTTCCATACAAAATTGGAAAGTTTATCATTTGCGCCGCGAAAACAAAGGCACTTGAAACCGCCAATAAAGGGGCAAGAGATCGTGAATATGTGAATCTTGCTTTCCTCCAAGACCAGATCAGAAAGGCTATAGAAATTGCATACATTAAGACACAAATTGCTGGACTTAGAAAACCATCAGGAACGTGCATCATTATTCCTCGGTAACACTTTTTTTGAAAAAAGTAATACTTGTCTTTGCATAAAAACTTTATGGCTAAACTCTCTAAATCTAATCTGTGAACGATATGGCAAGAATCATAAGGGTAGGCGTAACGTTTCCACCAGACCTGTTGAAGGATTTTGATGAGATAATCCGCAAGATGGGCTATGAAAACCGTTCCAAGGCCGTTCAGGACGCGGTTAGGATGTTTGTTTCCGAGAGGAGAGGGCTTCAAGAAGAGAAGGGAATTCACGCTGGAGTTTTAATGATGCTTTATGACCATGAAGTTAGAGGGCTTGAGAGCATACTCACCCATGTACAGCATCACTACGCGCATATAATCTGTTCAACCATGCACATTCACCTAAGCGAACGAGACTGCTTAGAAGCAATAGCCGTAAAGGGTGACGCCGCTGAAATTAGGAAACTAAACGACGAATTATCCGCAAAAAGAGGAGTAAAAACACTTAAGACTATGTTTGTTCCAGCCTAGCCTCTTAATTTTTCAACTCAAACATTTTTTCTAGGGCTTTCCGGGCCCTTTTCGCTACTGGTTCTGGAACAGTGACTACATGTTTCTCTTCTTTTAAGGCCGTGTAAAGCCTCTCAAGAGTGTTTAACTTCATGTTTGGGCAAACAGCATCCTCGTAGGCTAAAACAAACTGTTTTCCAGGATTCTCCTTCCTTAAACGGTGCATAATTCCCTCTTCGGTGGCTACGATAATGGTTTCAGCGTTCCTTTCCCTCGCATATCTACACATCTGCGACGTGCTTCCAACATAATCAGCCACGTTCTGCATCTCAACAGTGCATTCCGGATGAACCATAACAATCGCGTCTGGATGCTTCGTTTCAAGCACTTGCACGTCCTCAGGCTGGAAAAGTAGATGAGTTGGACAAAAGCCTCTTTCAGGGATTGGAATAACGGTTTTTCCAGTTTTCCTGTGGACGTACTCAGCTAAATTGTGGTCTGGTCCGAAAAGCACAGTTTCGGCATCTAGAGAATTTACGACTTCTACAGCGTTTGCTGAAGTGCAGCATATGTCGCAGTAGGCTTTGGCTGAGGCCAGAGTGTTTACATACAAAACCACGGGGACAAGCGGGTAATGCACCTTCCATCTCTTAATCTCATCAACGGTAAGCATCTGAGCCATGGGACAACGGGCACCCAAAGTTGGCAACAACACTTTCTTGTCCGGATTTAGGATTGCCGCTGATTCCGCCATGAAGTCTACGGCTGAAAAAACTATGATTTTTGCCTCTTTTTCTTCCATGGCTCTTCTGCTTAGCCCTATGCTGTCCCCAACATAATCTGCGCTGTCTTGAATCTCTGGTCGTTGATAATTGTGGGCCAAAATTACTGCGCTCTTCTCTTTCTTCAGCCTGTTTATCTCGTCGATAAGTGTCATCGCTTTCGCCTTAGAGACGTGGTTTGTGAAAGTTTCTAGTCACACGGATAAATATATGCCTTTACCCAAAATACGTCTTTTTCTACTTTGATTT
>Ga0224506_10000793_pt1 | contig 24793 bp, 44 predicted proteins | sample SF_Jan12_sed_USG_2_FD_169108 | JGI IMG/M metagenome (GOLD analysis project Ga0224506, IMG submission 169108) | Sediment microbial communities from San Francisco Bay, California, United States - SF_Jan12_sed_USGS_8_1 | ecosystem: Environmental > Aquatic > Marine > Sediment | place: USA... | reverse complement strand
ATTGAAACAGGTTTTGGTTGACGCTCTTAATGAAGATGAATCACCAGTACCAGTTGAGGTTGCCGGAGAACTGACGGTTAATCTTAATAAACCTAAATATGTGGCACCGTTAAATTCTGATTCGGTTTCTGTTGGTTATCAAGCCACGTTACGCACTATTGATCCACACGCAGAACTAAAAAACTTACTTGGAAAAGCAATTGGAGTTGATGCCGAAGATTTTGATGATGAACTTATGCACATATTTATTTGGATTGGTAAAGGTATTGCTTGGTCGCCAGATTTGCATTTGAAAGCAAAAATACTAGCTGACCAAGCTGAAGCAATTATTGATGCTGATAAGTCAGGTGTTAGTGCCAGAGCATAACGAAACCGATCCACTTGCCCGTGCCAAAACAGAAAAAACACTGCACAGGGATTGTGCCAACACCTGAATACCGCGCACGTCAAAAACAAGTGTGTACCGGTAAACTGGATGATATCAGAGTGACTTGTGATATGTGCGGTAAACAACAGGACAAGTATGACAAATGCACTGAAAAGTTAGGCAGTCACCCGACTATAAAACGTAACTGCATCCGATGGGTGCCACTTTGGAGTTAAACAAATGACATTGAAATTATTCTTCGATACTGAAACAACTGGTTTACCTGATTGGAAAACTCCGTCTGGTGGTGACAAACAACCGCACATGGTCCAGCTTGCGGCCTTGCTGGTTGATGTTGATACACGTCAAATAATTGAAAGCATGGATGTAATTATAAAGCCTGATGGATGGGTAATACCTCAAGACGTGATCGACATTCACGGTATTACTAATGAACGTGCCATAGAAGTTGGTATTCCGGAAGAAGAAGCATTGAATCAGTTTCTGGCTTTATGGAACTTCAGATCGCGTGTCGCACATAACACCACGTTTGACAATAGGATTATTCGGATTGCCACCAAGCGGTATTCAGATGAAAGCATAATCACGGCATGGAAAGAAGGTGAGTACGAATGCACAGGCCTGCTTTCAAAGCCAATCATGAAAATGGGCAAAAAAGGCAAGTATGGCTACAAGATGCCAAAACTAATTGAAGCATATGAATTTTTCACCGGGCTGAAACTCGATAATGCTCATAATGCCATGGATGATACTCGGGCGTGTATGAGTGTTTATTTTGGGATTCAGGATCAGAAATGATTGATAAAAACAATTTGTTAAAAAGGTTTTTGCCAAAAATTGAAATAGTAACTGAATCTGGTTGTTGGATTTGGATGGCTGCTACTGATGATAAAGGTTATGGAATTATGTCAAAAGGATTTAAGAAAGCGCCATATAAATCACACAGGGTTAGCTTTTTGATATTTAAAGGCGAAATACCAAAAGGAATGAATGTGTGTCATAAGTGCGATATACCTTCATGTGTGAACCCTGATCATTTGTTTTTAGGATCACAAAAAGAAAATATGATGGACGCTTCAAAAAAGAACCGTATTAACAAAAAATCGTATATGAACCTAAGACCAGGAAAAGTTGGATATCGTGGTGCTGGCCCTCACTCAAACAAGGAATTAAACAATGCGCGGAATTAATAAAGTCATTTTAGTTGGTCGATTAGGGCGTAATGTTGAATTGCGTTACATGCCCAATGGTGGAGCGGTTGCCAATCTCGCTATTGCCACTTCCGAAAGCTGGAAGGATAAGAACACAGGTGAACAACAGGAAAAAACAGAATGGCATCGTGTAATCCTGTTCCGGCGCCTGGCTGAAATCGCTGGTGAATACCTGAAAAAAGGCTCAAAGGTTTACATTGAAGGAAAACTTCAAACCCGGAAATGGCAGGACAACCAGGGACAGGACCGCTATACAACAGAAATTGTTGGTGGTGAACTTCAAATGCTCGACAGCCGGACTGGGGTACCGGCACAGAACAACAATCAATCACAGGCAAGTCAGCCAGTTAATCAGTCACACAGTGAACCAGATATGATGCCGGCCGGTGATTTCGATGATGATATTCCCTTCTAGGAGGTGATTAATATGGTTGCATTAGTTGATTTGGTTTTAGATAACGGGGAACTGATCCGTATTGAATGCCCTGAACAGTTTGAAGATAAACTTCATGATGTGCTGGACAATTGCAGAAAAAGAAATGATTGGTGGTCACCATCAATGTTTGATGGCTGCAGTGCTGAGTATATGGGTATGGGCCTTGTCCGGGTAAATATGGGAAAAGTGATTGGTGAATTATGAAAATTGAAAAATCATCTATCACAAAAATATTAATTACAGATATTGATCGTTTAGATCCGGTCAGCGTGTACGCCGAAGATTTAGGCCCACATCAGGGAAAAATTACTATCACGTGTTATGGAAAGGCATGGACAGCTTATTGGAGCGGTATGGGCGATCTTACTATAAGTGAATTCTTTGTTTCATGTGATGAACATTATATTGCCAACAAACTCAGCGATATTAATAGTGAATCATTTGATATCGATGCCATACGAAAAGACGCTGAAGAAAAAGGCGTTGAATGCTGGCGTGATGATCCATGGAATGATTATGAATTCATGAAAGATATGTATGGGCCAGACATGGTTGATTGGTCTGATAAATTACCGAAAAAAACAAACCATGAATATGAATATCTGTGCCGGATAATTAAGGCGGTTCAATATGCTTTTCGTGTAAAACAGGCTGCTTGATATGTCTGAAGTATTCACCCACTGCCAATACTGCGGAAAGGAATTCACCGAAGAAGAATTGAAGCGGAAGAAAAAATTCTGTAACCCAAAAGAAAAAGCGGCGTATCACCGTGAGCGACCATTTAAAGATGCCCTTCAGGTGACCGTGGTGGAATCAAAAACAGGCAAAGGTGGCGTGTATACCACCATCAGAACCGATATCAAAGATCGTGAACTTCATGCAAAAGCCATGATCCCGGGAAAACGTATGTACCTGGTCCCTATGATAGAAGATTTAATTGAGGGGTAACACAATGGAAACAATATTGAACGCTGAATTATTTACTGAAGATGGATTCATAAAAGAATTCAAACACTGGACCACTGATGTTGCCATTGAAATGGCAAAGGAAGATGATCTTTTATTGAATGATGATCATTGGATAATCATAAATTTCCTTCGTGATTATTATGAAGAATATGCAATTGCACCGGCTATCCGGGTATTAACTAAATTCACCGGCAAAATACTTTGTCGGGAAAAAGGAAATACCGAATACCTGTTCAAGTTGTTTCCATACGGGCCAGCCAAACAGGCCTGCCGTTACGCCGGTCTTCCTTCAACACTTGGCTGTATATGACAATAAAAATTGTTCAGCGTGATACTTGTCCAGTTTATTGGTATATCGGGAGCCAGTGCAGATACCAGAATGAAATACTTGAACTGGTTGAAATTGATGGTGATGAATATATTTGGATGGACGTTGAAGTAATTGATCCAGCGAGAGTGATAAACGAATGACAGTACACGATTTAAAAATATGGCCAGAACAATATCAAAAGGTAGTTAATGGCCACCTAAGTTTTCAGTACCGAGAAAATGATCGCAATTACCAAATGGGTGACGTACTTATCTTGAACGAATGGAATCCAAAGAAAAATGAATTCACCGGCCGCAAGATGTGTGCCAGAGTGAAATACGTTTTTGACGAAATGAATCACGGTGACGTGCCGGTGATTATTATGCCGGGTTACTGCGTTATGTCCATCGATCCGATCTACAACCACAATTATTTACAGAAGGTGTCCCATGAACAAAAAGGTTAAAAGCAAGTTAAACCAAAACAAAGGAAAACCAGTTTCACCTGGGATTATTGAGTTAGCCAAGCACATGGCCAGGGTAGCGGTGCAAAATAATTTTAATTTGAAAGATGCACCCGGGCGATAGGTTTACCATCGTTATTCATGTGCTGGCCCTGTGTATCGGAATCGGCATAATTTTATTAGCGTCATACTGTGGTGGATCATGAATTATAAACAAGCAGTTACTATGTGGCTAAGTCGGTTACCACCAAACAAAAAGACCGCCATGTTTACCGGTGGCAGAATGTTGACCGGCATTGCTAACGCCAGCCTTTCAAAAGCGTCTTGCATATTGCGGAAGTTGAGAAGGATTAATTCACTGTGACAGACCTAACATTAAGGGTAAAACGTAAATGGTTTGACCAGATAAAGGCTGGCACCAAAAAAGAAGAATACCGACTAGATAAAGAACATTGGCAAAAAAATAATCATTGGCAAGGAGTTTGATCGCGTAGTGATTATCTGGGGCTTCCCAAAGAAAACTGAACAGCAATGGTATTTATATTTTCCTTGGAACGGATATGAAATGAAAACGATTATCAGCGAAGAATGGAATAATATTCCGAAGCGATGTTTTGCAATTAAATTGTATGAGTGATGGATAGAGGTCTAACCAGCATTAAAGAGGATGGATAAATGAGTGAATTGTTTTATTTGCAGGACAAACGCCAGTATGTAGGCAATGATATCTTGTGGTGGGCAAAAGACGGTAAAGGGTATACCACTGATATTTCAAAAGCACACATCTTCACCAAAGAAGAAGCTGTTGAATATCACCAGCATCGGGAAACAGATGTGCCGTGGCCAAAAGATTATATTGATCAGCGAGTTCGCCCCGCCGTTGATGTGCAATACGTTGATATTGATATTGCATTACAAAGCGCTGGGATTAAGTTGATTATAGATTAGATATACTTCTTTTGGCTCTTCTAGTTATTGTAATTTGGGGCTAATATGACAAACAAACCTGAAGAACTTGCAAAAGGCGAACGGATGCCACAAACACCTGAACAATTCGCTTTAATGGCTGACAAGTATGAAAAAGCGTTACTCAGAGAGAAGGAAGAAAATAGCCGATTAAGAGCCAAGCTAAACGAGTTAAATCAGAAATACTCAAAAGCCAAACGGGAACAGCAAGCCAAACATATCGAAATAATCAGAGAGCAGCTTACCGATAGACCTTGCTTAGCTGATGATTTGATTCTGGCTATTAATGAACACTATAAGGGGTAGGTATGTATAACGAAATGGCAAATTCTCACCCGTCATTAGCAAGAGGTATGGTCTGGTGTACTGTCTGCAAGCGTTCTCAAAAAGTTAATTCCAGCCAAGCATTCCAAACAGGCTGGCCCAAGTGCTGCGGCTACACCATGACAATAGATAGTCCGGAAGAACGGGAAGCGATGAAAGCAAAGTGTGAGGGGAAATAGGCATAAGTAACGGGCAAACTGTAATGGAAAGCCGGTGCGAGTTTTCGCAAAGCATGACTCACGACTACAAGCCGGTGAGTCTAAAGCTGCCCTGTCACGGGCTGATTAATTCCCAGGCCCTATGGCAACAAGCACAACCTATTGAGCAATGTACCCATTGTGGGCATACGAGATTTAAGGGCAGAATGTGAGGGCTGATTGTGAGTAAATACATAATAATCATAATTTTATCGGTTCTGTCATGGCCTACCCTGGCCGCTGAACTGAATATTTACGCTGGTATGGGTACCCCATTCGGGGCAAATGATGATAAATTCCGTGATCACGATGTTGGGTACCTGGCCTTTGAAATTAAACAAAGCCACAAATGGGCCGGGGTATTCTACAAAGCCGAACACCGATCCATGCTGTCCGATGGTGGCGACAAGGGATCTAATCTGTTTATTTTCGGCGGTTTCATAACATTCGATTTATAAAATGATACTACGCGCAGCCACATATACCCGGTATTCAACCGACAACCAGGATCTAACGTCCATCACCGATCAGGATCGCGTAAACAATAAGCGTGTTGCCAGTGAAAAATTCCGCTTAGTTAAAAAATACAGTGATCCGGCCATGTCCGGCCAGTATTCAGATCGCCCTGATTATCGTCAAATGATTAACGATGCTGAAAAGCGCCTGTTTGATATTATCGTGGTCGATGAAATATCCCGGTTATGGCGCGATATGGGCGAACAGTACCAAGCCGTTGAAACTTTAAAGTACCTGGGGATCCATATTGTTGGTGTGAATGATGGTATCGATACTCGGCGTGAAGGATATGAATTATTACTGGCGGTCAAAGGCGCACAGAATGAAGACTTCATTCGGTTCGTGTCCAAAAAAACACATAACAGTATGGCTGGTCTGGTTGAAAAAGGCCTGCACGCCGGGGGAAAGATTTACGGGTATCGATCTGTGTACGCTGAAACAGTCGGCAAGAACGGCAAGCCCGAATTCAAACCGGCTGGACTCGAGATTGATCCAGAACAGGCCAAGTGGGTAATCTTCATTTTTGAAAAGTTTGCTTCTGGATATTCGATCATTGCCATTGCGAAAGAATTGAACGCCCTGGGCATACCTTCACCACGAAACCGAACCTGGCGGCAATCCTCGATATACGGCCACCAGCAAAAAGGCACAGGGATCCTGAATAATAAAATCTATAACGGGATTTATGTTTGGAATAAAAGCCAGTGGATCAAAGTCCCGCAGTCAGTCAAAAACAAGACCGGCCGCACGGGCCGCAAGGAAAGACGGGAACGGCCTGAATCAGAATGGATCACCGCTGAATTGCCTGAACTGCAGATCATTGATAAGCCACTATGGGATCGCGCCAAAGCCCGTCAAAAGCAGGTCCACGAAAACAGCCAGCATATCCGGGATGCACTACACAAAAACGCCAGGACCGGCCGGGGTCCCAAATTCCTGTTTTCTTCCCTGCTCAAGTGTAAAGACTGCGGGGCAAATTACATCATGATCAGCCATTACAAATACGGCTGTTCTTCTCGCGCCGGGGGTGGCCCGGATGCGTGCGAGAATGAAATGCGGGTATCTCGTAAAATTGTCGAAGAACGGTTGCTGGCCGTGATCCGGGATGAACTGTTACACCCGGATGCGCTTGACGCCTTTCGTAAAGAAGCGATCCGGGTTATGAAAGAAGCCCGTGCCGGTGCAGGGCTGGAACTGAACCGACTAAAATCAGAGGCAACCAAACTGGATAAGGAGATCCGGAACTTGGTTGACGCGGTACGTCAGGGCCATTCAAGCGCCCTACTCGATGCCCTGGCAGATGCCGAAGGCCGGAAAGCCGATATTATTACCAAGCTCGAAGGCCTTACCCATAGCCAAACTAAACTACAGGCTATTTTGCCCAATGCTGGTGAATTGTTTCTGACCTTTGTTGAACAGCTTGATATCGCCCTGAGTACGGATATAACGGCCGCACGGGAGCGGATCAAAGCAATTACCGGGGATTCTATCGTATTGAGGCAGGACGCCGAACAGGGGTGCTTAGTAGCTGAAATTAAAGCTGAATATGCCCCCATGATAGCTAGGCTATCAGGGGGTTCAGTAAATATGGTAGCGGGGGTGGGATTCGGTACTTATTTAACCGAAGTGCCATTAATTCCGTGAGCCGAACTATACCCACCAAAACAAGCGGTTACAAGCGCAAATAATCACAAATATTCCTTGCATTGGTCGCACGGTGCGACTATAATTATTACAAGTTGAGTGATTCAACTGAACCGCGCCTCGGGTTATCAGGGGCTGGAGAAACAAGAATGACTAAATCAATCAAGAAAGTTCGTAACACCAAATCAGACGCCATTTCAGCACTTCAAACCCTTCGCCAGTTTATCGGCCAATCTCAATTATCCGCTATCTGTGAAGGTTGCCAGGGTGAAGAAAAACAATATTTCTTTGATAAGGCAGTAGAAATGGCCGACTTGGTGAGCAATATGCCGGAAACTTACGAACAGGACGGGAAAGGCAAACAGGCTGTTGTGTTCCTGCATTACTTCCGCGGCAATATGGATTGGTACATAACTGAAAAAGATTGTGATCCAGAAGGTGAAGGCCAAATCCAAGCCTTCGGAATGGCGGATCTCGGATATGGTGGTGAACTTGGGTACATTTCCATTCAGGAATTAATTCTGAATAATATTGAACTGGATATGCACTTCACACCAAAAACACTGGCCGAGATTAAAGCCAGCAAATAACCGCAACACCCCAGCCGCAAGGCTGGGGAACCTTTAATAATTACGCGCCTCGGTACAGGGGCAAGGAAGATGAAAATGAAAACTTTTACAAATGGTCAAAAACTCACAGCCCGGTCAATCTGCAATCATGACTGTATTTTTGAAGCCACCGTGATCAAGCGTACTGCCAAAACAGTTACTATTAACGAAGACGGGACTGAAAAGCGTTGTAAAATACACACCAATAATCAAGGTGAATTCATTTACCCGGATGGCCGGTATTCAATGGCTACCATTTTCAGAGCATAAGGCGGATATCATGAATACGCTAGATACCGAAATGCAGAAATTATCAGAACAATTTGGTGTGAATGTCCACGATCTGAAATGTTTGGCAAACTCAATAATTAATAGCCTTCAACAAGATAATTCAGTTCAAACCTATCTGAAAATGGACGCCGATGATCAAACGGATATGATCCAGGCTTATGCTGTGCACGCTTTCAAGAAGATGGATCAATTTCATGCTATTTACACCACCAGACCTGAAGCAAGGAATGAGTTGAAAAAGGCTGTTCTTGCTTTGTTATAATTTAATCAAAATATATGCGCCTCGATACCAGGGGCAAGGGGTACACAAAATGAAACTTACACACGGAACAATCGAAGGCGCTGAATCTGCAAAGCGTGTTGCAAATAACTTAATCCAATCCAGTATGTATTTTGAAATGGAACCGCGTCCTGATGATTTTTATCAGTTCTCAGTGAAAATAGAAAATACTGAATACCTAGGTGTTTTAATTGGGAAAATCGAACAAGGAAACTAAATATGGCAAACCACCCCAACAGGGGCTGGCGCGGAAAGTGGACGGTTGATCCGTCCACTCAATGCGTACAGCACAAATCAGGCTTGATCGTTCGACTGGATAATCTGACAGACGATCCGCAAACTTCTGACGGTACCGCGCTTGTGGTGCCTGAAGAACTGCAGCCGATCACCAAAAAGAACCTTGCACGGCTGACGCGGTTAATGCGTGAAGCGTGTGATATTTATTTTGAGAGGATGGAAAAATGAAGCGAATATTCAGTAAAGGTGACGATATTTCAGAAGAAGAAAACATTGATGGTGGTCCGACTTTTGGAATAAATATGGAATACACGGATAAAAAAGGAAATATTGAAGTGCATGGAAACGCTATCGAAGTCTATACAACTGAAAAAGATCGTGACCTGATAATAAAAGCATTAAATTCCGAAGAAAGGTTGAATAAATGACACCTGAACAATTCAAACTAGCCCGGGAAACACTCTGCCCGGCCGACACGGTAACATCTTCCCGGGTACTGTTCGCTGATAAAATATGCCTGAGCAAGTCTCAAGTGATCCGAATTGAGACCGGCCAGGGTAACCAGACTATTCAACCGCACACAGAAAAGATTATTGAATTATTATTGGCGATTCACAATACTGATATCGGTAAACAATTTGGAGTGTAAAAAATGAAACTGCCGATCAAGGTCATTGTATTGATTCTATTTGCGCCGGTTCTGGCCACCGCGGCCACCGAAGATGATTACAACCGGGCATGGTGCGCCAAGCAGAATGGATCACTAATCCCGAAAGTGAACTATGAAGTACCGATACGGGCCGGCCGGATCGATTGCCTGACCAAAACGCACGCTATTGAAATGGATTATGCTAAGAATTTCAAATACTGTTATGGCCAGGCGACATGGTACGAACAGGAAACCGGGAAAATGGGTGCATGTGCCTTTATTGTGACTGATGTAAACCGGGATATGAAGTATATTGAATATTTCAAGGAAATGCTTCACCGGGACAAAAAGTACATGGAAATTTACATTATTACACCAGCCGTGTTTCAGTGAAATTTCATAATATTTCAATCACTTAGTAAATAGTTTTCACTACTTTATATTACAGGTATCGGGATTTTGTCCGATAACCTTATTAAATTGAGGTGGTGAGTATGCCGTCAGAAAACGACATTCAAAACAATGTGAACGTGAATATATATGGAAAGGATTCATACTCAGTTCACCATCATCATTATTCAGTTAGCCACCTTCACCAGTCGGTTATTACCGGTAATCTGAGTGAAGTAAAATCGCTGTTCAATACGGATAATGTCGATACCGTTGATCAGTACCTGGCCACGCCGTTATTTTATGCTGTGCTGTGTCTGAAGGTTGAGATTATCCAGCACCTGTTAAGCTTGGGCGCCGATACAAAAAGGGTTTCAGGTTTTGGAATGTCGGTTGAACAACTAGCCAGCAAGATAGGGATCAGCCTAGTTTTCCCCGAACTTTGACAGTCAGCTTGCAGTCACTATACATTCTTGTTGCGTCAGGATTTACAACTTCAAATTCTAGATCCATTGATGGTGGGTATAATTCATTTGCCGCCCATTTATAACTGGCAATACCGGTCAATGGATCACTGACGGTCATTTGTTTTGATTGTAAAACACCGTCTTTATCCAGCCAGCGAAGGTTTACTGTTTTTCCTGTTAGGTCAACGGCCGCGCCATTTTCATCAATAAACGGATTTTCCAATGGTCTGGAGGTATCGCCTTCAACAAAATCATAATCACACGTCATAGTTATTCACCAAGTCAATGAATTATAAATGTATGTTTTTTCTTGCTGGATAGCAAAATTGATTTTCTGATCACAGTTTTCAATGTTACTGGTTTGACAGCCTTGCTACTTAAAACAACCTGCTTCACGACCACATCAACATGTGAATTATCAAACAGTACCAGATCAGCCACATACCCCACCGAATCAGTTTCTGTGTGCCTTGCTTCCTGAACAATACCCAGCACGATTTCTGATGCAACCGATGAAAGATCAAGTTTATCCGTAACACCTAAACCGATGAAGCCTTGTTGAAGGGTGCCGGCCAGGGAACCGATATCAACAACACCACGAACAGCAATGCCAGTGAAGCCGCCTGTATTATCTAGTACGGCTGAATATGATTGAATGTCAGATTTTGAATTTACAGCCGATAAATTTAAACCAATTAGAATGTTTCCTGAATTACTTTCAATATCGTTGATTGATTTTATTGCTGAGAAATTTAAACCGGATACCAGGCTGGCAATACGCGAATCTGTATTATTTACTGTTTTTACTGCGTTTGAATTAAAACCTGAAACCAGTCCACCTTGTTTACTGGTAATCGATGACACTGATTTAACCGCTGTACCGCTGAAGGGTGTGCCGCTCGCGGTATATGTTACATAGACAGACATGCGAAAATTAGCTGCCCCCGACCCCGTATAGGGATCAGGTAAAGTCGGCCATGTTCCTATACCGCCCGGCGAGTTATAACCAGTTACCGCGTCATAATATCGGACGGTGGCGGCATCCTCCTGCATGAATCCAACGTGCAATAGCTGTGATGCAGTCGCGCTATAAGATAGCGAAGCGGTAAGCCATCCCGGAGTTGCAGCGGCGTCGTAAGTTGCGGCGCTGTTAGCGACTAGATTATTAGGTGCACCTGCACTGTCATCATATAAAGCTAATATCACCTCTCTCGCTGCTGTATTAGCGTTGTTTGTATACATTGAGGCGGATGTGATATCACCAGCTTCGGGAAAAGCATCTAACGAGCAAACTCGAAATGAGCCATTAGAGGCATTATTCGAAGACCCACCAATAGAAGTATATCCAAAATCAGGGTCGAGAACACAAAATGGCGTTGTATTAATAAAACTTTGTATCGCTGTGAAATTAGTACTGAGTCGCCACGTATAGGCACTGATTTGGATTAGTACGCAGGGTACTTTAACTCTGTTATTTGGATTGCCACGTTCGTATAGATACAGCGCATAAAGATGACCAACCTTGCCATTTTCGTAATTGATTCCACCGATCTCATGGTGTGCTTTATTACTGTAAATAGCCCAGCTATTGATCACGTGGTCAGGACGAAACGACCCATCTGCTAATTCTTCTGCCGATAACTCGCCCTGAAAGTACGGCCACGAATCAGGACTGAATGTTATTTCAAATTCTTCGTCAACCTCAGGCCTGCCGTTATAATCAATTTCTAATCGAGTGCCATACGGGCCTTCTGAGATAATTCTTGTTTTTTTTGGCCCAGTCTCAATGACTCTGCCATCTGTTAATATTATGCCATTACTGGCTGTATCCAGCAATTCACAGCGCATAGACGACGCATAAACATTTTCTCCAGAATCTGTGAACCTGTTTAAGGTTAATACAGGTAGAAAATTTGAAGTGTTTTCCCCGACTTCAAGCAAGGCGTTGTTATACTTGCCGATAAATCGAGCATTTGAGTTGGGCTGTATGATCACCAGTTTTTAACCTTGCAATCTTTCGTTAAAAATATCATTTCCAAGTTCAAACGATTCACACTACCCTCAATGCGTTCCACTTGTTTCACGAACACATTATCAAGTAGTTCACCGTTGACTGTTTCCAGTTGTAGCCCACCAATTGCATCACGAACCAGTTTCACTTTTACTCGCTTTCTGGATTCAGGATCTTTAAACATTAACCAACAGCAAACCAGCCGCCAGACGCTGGTATATTCACCCCAAAGTTTGATAGTGATGAAGCCACTTCAGTATTGCTATTCAATTTTGTCCATCGGCCAGAACGGCCTGAAAGCGGATAACTTGAAGTATCACCAATCTGGAAGGTGTTTGCAGCAACACCGGCAACTGTGTGAATTGTTCGGTTCACATCCACCATATCTGAACCAAGAATGGAAACAATGTCAGAGTTTGCCAGGCCGTGTGCCGCTGAAGTCACTACACCAGGATTGGCCACGGTAATATCTGTGATATCGCCACCATTTTCATTCAGGTCTGTCCAACCCACAATCAGATCGCCTGCCGCTGGTGCCGCTGCATTACCTTCGAGAATATAAAGATACTTAGCCGCCAGGGTCACTGTGGTACCAAAAGAGATATCATCACAATCAAAGGCGCGGCGTTTACCGTCTGTAATAATAGTATTGCCTGTCAGTTGCTGTCTGACATATCCGGTCTGCGCGCTGATTTCAAGCGTTTCATAACCGGTACCGCCACTGGTGTATGCAGTATAAGCGGTTCCATCCACATCCGTATTGGTATAGCTGTTTGCGCCATTGACCGTGACTGATTGCAATGAATAGGTGTTAGCTGTTAAGACAGTCACATGGTAAGTATTGCCGTTCAGTTCAGTCATACCGACAACACCAGAAATAGCAACATGATCGCCAGTTGTAAGCCCATGACCAACACTGGTAATCACTACTGGATTTGCCTGTGTGGCACCCGTAATGGAATGACTTGATATCTGAGCCAGATCAGAATAGGTGCCATTGGCTGCAGCCGGCTGATGACCACCATATAGCAAAATGGCATACAGGTTTGATGCAAGATTGAGATCAAGATCACCGGTCATAAGGTTTTGAATAGCGGTATCCTGAAGGAAAAATTTACTTAATGGCATTGTATTAACCTCTTATTTTCGTAAAACATCAAACCGATCATTTGCGTGATCAACTTCTTTCCATTGTTCGATTAATGCTGTTTCATAGTCCGCCCATGTTGTACCAGGACCGAACGGTTCACCGTGTTTATTTCTCGGCGGAACCTTTTTAATCGGCTTTGTCAGTTCCGGATCGCGTGGTACCGGAATATAGGTTGTACAGCCGGTCGATACGCTCACCAGGCACAGGAGAACGAACGCAGCCAGAAGAATCCGATACAGATTGGATATAACCTTTTGATTGTTCATAGTGTTTTTCCCTCTTGATCTGCTTCTTATTGATTTCGATCAATGCTGTTTTATCGTTTGCTTTCTGTGTGATCGCCGCTTTTTCTGCTCCTGTCTTGAATCGGTGGTATCCGTCATATTCAGCAAAGGCCGCAACCAGAATAACAATGAGCACAAAAACGATTTTTTCTTTCAAAACTGGGTACCGTCATGAAGTGGGCCGGTTGTCGATTTTCTCAAAATCTTATTTCCTGTGGTGGTTGAAACCAGCAAGACAAATGAAATGATCGCAAAGGTTTCTGCAGTCATTAAATCTTTGATTAAATACAAACCGGCATTCACCGCAATCAGGAATTCAATCACCCAATTAAATATCATTGTCCGGCTTGTTTTGCCTGTACTGCCTTTAATCTTCATAGACTTCAACCTCTTGAATCAGTTGCAGCATTTTATCCATATCAAAACTTGGTCCCGGATCTTTTTTCCGGCCAGGTGCAATATCAGAATGGCGCGTAATCCAGTCAGGGTCAATATTATATTTATCCATGAGTTGATAACACAGCCAGGCAAGTGACTCGTATTGTGCATATTCAAAAGGCTTGTTATGCGATCCAATTAATTCGATTCCGAACATAAATTCATTACAATTAGCCATGCCGTTGAAGGATGAAGGGCCGGCGTGCCAGGCCTGATATTCATCTGGAACCAATCTCAATATTTCACCGTCACGGCCGATCATATAGTGAGTTGATGCACCAGCACGTTTGCCGTGATAGATATTGTATTGTCGATCTTTAATATTGAAATTCAGATCATGAAACAGATTCCAGCACAGATCGGTATCGTATGGATTATCAGGTTTGACGTAGATACAGGAAAAATAATGCAAAACGATCCCAAGTGGTTTTATCAGCCTGGGTTCATAATTGGTGCGGGCCGATGAATAACATTGAATAGGTAACAGTCTATCAATTATCTTCATCAGTATTCACCCTGTTTCGTTTTTTGAATCGCATTTCTTCAATGCGGTAAAATGTCCAAACGGCTGACAGAATCAACCCGACACCAACAAGCAAAGGGTTTATAATTTTATCGAACATTTCCGCTGTCAACCCAATGTAATAGGTCAACATGCTTGTAAGATACCCAAGAGCTGATAAATCAAAAAAATGCTTGACCGTTTCTGGTGCGTGTTTTGTTTGTTCGATTGTGTGTCGAATTATACCCATATTATAAAGCCGATATTTTTAGCAAGATTATCCTGCTGGTTTCAAGGATTGATATATATTCAGAAATGATAGACATTAATCACCATTATGCTCAATTGCTTTTGTATTGTTAGCTTGAATAACAGCATTTCTGAACGACTCAATAGATGCACCTGTTTGTTTTTGCATTTGAGAATTTTCTATCAACAATAAATGTAGAAACGAATCTGAACATCCGAATTTATTTATTATTTCACCAGTTTGCGGGTTTGTTCCTTGAACATTTATCCATGCAGGGCAATTCATAAATAGGTCTCTACATTTTTTTTCATGACCCGTATATCGACAAGTAGTATCAGAATCTGGTTTTTGCATTAGTCTTTACTCGCGATAATTATATCAACATATTGAACACGAATATCAATATTATGACTGTGAGCGCTGCCGCCACCTTGAGATGGAACATAAGCTGAAGTTGTTGGCGAGCCATCACCTGCACCAACAGCGCCAACAGTAGCTCCACCAGTGCCAACTATATATGACCCTGGGTGGTTGTGGCTTGGCATTTCAGCAACAGTTAAAGCATGATCGTCAGTAGCTGTTTTAGAAAAAACTGAACTAAAAGCCGATAATCCACCACTAGAAACAGAGCCAGACACAACCCTTAATGCTTTATCGTTATGGGTGGTTTGTTTGGTCCACCCAATAGGCGCAGAACTTTGTTGGAACAACATTAATGTTCCTGGTGGAAAATCAGCATATTTTCCATTTTTATATCTTCCACCAGAAGCGCCCGTTGATTCAGCATCAACCCCACTCCCTAAACTGAATACAGTATGATCAATATCAGGTACTAATATCTTACTTCCTACACCTGAAACAATAATATCACCAGCACCAGCATTTATTACCCTGATTTTTGAATAGCTTCTTAAACCAGACAATGTGATTGTGAATGTTGATACATCAATAATGGCTTCAGAACTTTCAGCAATCAGGGAAATATCGTTATTAGAAAGTGCGAGATTTGCGGTCAGGGTATGTGTGCCAACCAGAAACAGAACCTTTGTGCCAGCGGTTACCAGGGTATCATCAAGATCATTAATCGTGTGTGTGGCTTCATGGTTTGTGACTTGTGTGGAACTGCCAACCACGATATCAAAATAATTACCCTGAAGGCCAAGCAACCATTTTGAAATACGATTAAACAACCAGTTTACAAACTGAAATGCTGGCCTTTCCTTGTATATCAATCCTGTCGCTTTTTTTGTTGAGCCAGGATCGCTGATAGCAAGTGCATCATCACTTGGAACCCATTTTGGTAAGTCTGGTTTAGCCATTGAATAACCTCGTTACGGGTGAATTTGTTGTTTTAACGTATGGGCCAGGGTAGCTGCCTTTTACTAATTGTGCGCCCCATATAACAGCGGATCCGGTGGCCGTTGATGAATAAGCCCATGATGTGCTTGCACCAGAAGCGGGATGAAACCATAATGATATTTGCGTGTTAGCTGCATCCTGTGATTTTGCACTTAAAGCTATACGCCAATAATCACCATCGCTGACTATATTAACGGTTGCGCTCGTATCGGCAACGCTTAAATCATACTCTCCTGTGCTAGTATCAAATTTTAAATAGTTATGTTCGTCTGATGATCCAAGATACTTTATTCTCAAGGCAACGAATCTCGTTGCCCGTGGCGTTGAATCCTTTTTAATATATATTGATGCCGTATAATTCTGCTTAGCGTCAAAGCTTGATATATCTTGTCTTATTCGTTCCTGTTCTGTTACTGCATCATCATCTTCGATAGTAGATGCTGTTAATGTACCATCAGGCGCTATATCAGTATTTGCGGTTATTATTGGAGTACCCATCTTTACCCAGTCCGCATGATCAAACTGCTCTGAATAGGCAAGCATATTAGTAATTTCAAACGGATATCCAAAAACCCTTGCCAGCGCCCCGCCTTCTGTCAGTGTTTCATCACCTAAACCATGCAAAGCATCATCAGGGCCATCACCATTCACATCAGTTTCTGATTCATCTGCCATCATAAAATAGTCTGAAGTGGTGGCCATTTGCAAAATTAATTCAATGCCAGCGGCTTTTACATTATCCATGGCTTCGCGTGTATCAGAATCAATGGTGAATGATTCTGGATCGGTATCGTCATGCGCTGTCAGCTGAACACCGGCTGGATATATTTCTTGCAATATCATTGAATCGGGATTGAGAAGGAAATTGAATATTTCAATCAGGTGTTCAGGTTCGCCGGATTTTTGAAGTTGTGAGGTGGCAGAGAAAAGCCGCGCCCGGTATGAATCGTCTGTTTCGCCAACCGTCCGGGCCGTGTCAAGGATGGTACCAAGGTTATCGAGTTGCAGGCCGGTGGCGGTTGATAGCGCCCGATTGTTCAGCAAGTCGAACAGGACGGTTTCAATACCCTGGGCGCGTTCACCTATTTTGCCGATCAAGGCCTGTAATTTAGTAGCGCCGATAAACTGACTTGGTAACCTGGCCTGAGCCGCTGCGGCGTGGTCTGTGATTTGCTTTATCGTCATACCGTGGCCACTGTGATCCGGGAACTATCCCAAGATGATATTTGCGTATCATTGATCGTGATGTTGTTATCGAGTGTCGGGCTGGCGGCTGTACCTATCCGGATCACAACATTTAGAATACCCGGTACATCTTTAAATGACCCGTAAATATAAGGCTCTACCACTACATCCTGACCGATAGTGAGTGTGTTTCCGTAAGCCAAAAGCCTGTTTTCGACTTCTGAAACGCCCGGAAAATCGGCGTTTACAGTCAAGTCCACCTCTATATATATAGGTACGGCCGCTGGCCGGCTGAATTTACTGGTGTGATCAATGCCCTGGCTGTCGGTGACGGTGCCGGAAATGGTGCCGTAAGGTTCAATTCCTGCGGCCTTTTTATCCCATACTTTTTCAAGGATATCGGCATCAACACCACCGACCACCAGGCATTCAATCGAGTATGGCGGCCGGCCGCTGCCATCTGTGGTACCCGTGGCATTCTCAAAAACCTTCGCATTTGATACCCCGGCCAGTTGCAACAGTGCGCCGCGAATAGCCTCAAGGCGTGCGGCACCAAGGCCTTGCAGTGCGGCTACTCGCCGGGTTCTGAATTCGGCATCGGTTTCGAGGTTGACACCCTTCACCGCATCCAGTTGGTTTTCGACGCGATCAAGGCCTGAAATAGTATTGACGATCACGTTCAGGGTACCGGCCAGAGCCTGTATTGGTCCGGTGTTTACGGCTTCAGCGGTAACGGCTGTGGCCGGGTCACCCACTATCGTACCGGTTGCAGGGCTGACCGGTGTGCCGGATATGACATAGGTAAACGTATCAACCGTGGGTACCGTGGCAATCGTCACCAGCCCGTTATATTCAGGCTGCACAGCACCGGTGATAAACATACGCCGGCCGACTGCAAAACCGTGAGCAACAGACGTGGCGGTAACCGTGGTACCGGATCGGGTAAGGCTGGAAATAGTGATTTGACTGCCGGTAAGGGTGGCGTTCGCTGTGGTCTGAAATTGGTCTTCAGCATCCTGTACCGCAAACAAGGCACCGGTTGAAATCAATGTGCTGGCGGTACCGGCCAGGTACAGTGTCACCGTGGATCGGGTGGCCGGGTTTCTTGAAATGGCCGTGATCTCTGTTACGCGATCCAGTGAAATATCACTGGCTGAATTCGGATAACTGGCGTTATAGATCGCTTCCATTAATTCCCACAATAAGGTTTCACGCTCTGCCTGTGCGCCGATAATTTTTCCAAATTGGGTATCAGGACTGGTTTTTATACCGGCGCCGAAAACAGTACGGTAATCAGCTTCAATTTCTGATTTGATATCGGTCAATCGTTTTGGGTTAAAACCCTGCGCTGTCACACCAAACGTCATACGGTTACCACTCCAGTTTCCGTTTCACCATTCACTGATATTTTAAATTTAATAGTCATTGCTCTTGTCAGGTTATCCAAGTCAATATCAAAACTTTCAAAAACAGCATCAGGTTCAGACTTCAAAGCTTCGCGCTTCAGTATTGTATAAATGAATGTTGAATTCGGGTTCTTTACCAGAATGTCTTTTCGGTAATCAACACCGTATTTCAAATCTAAAAACCATTCACCTAAAAAGGTCTGAAATCGATCGCGTACATGCTGTGCCGATTCACTCACGCCGGTTACCAGAACAAGATCGCCCTTGGTAACCACTAAATCATTATCGTACTGAATATCCATGTCAAACTTTTATGTTTCCGAGTTTGGTTATAACATTGTTTGAATTTGTGATAATAGTATTGACTTGGGTTGCGATAGTTGCAAATAAAGCTGCGTTGTTTGGTGGTCCAGAAATGACGCCAGACGTTGTAACAGTGATTGCCTGAATCTGTGTCAGGGTGTCATTCAGCTGAGTAGCGGCGTTCATCAATTCTGTGAAGGCATCGTGTGCAAGCTGTAGAAGTTCGTCTGTGCCGTTGCCAATCGTGATTTTTGTTCCTGATAGAACTTGTATTTCAAGCGCGCCGGGGTTCTTCGCATTCCACGGTTTACCTTCCGAGTATCCGCCAGGGATCGCGTAGGCGTCTGACAAGTGGTGAATTCGTGTTGATAACGGATCTTTTGCCTCACCATTGCCGCCGATCCAGTTCTCAAGGTCGCGATCAGAAAAAACTAAGGTGACGATATCGCCTACCGCTATCGGTATCCGGATCAGCGCCTTGCCGGACCTAGGAAACACCACCGGTACCCGGTCGATAATCGGTAACAACACTGATTTGTTCCGTTTGTATGGTTTGCGCTTTATCAGCGGCTGTACCGATGCGAGGTGCGTATCTGGATTATAGCCTTCAATTTTAGCTGGCAGACAAACCCGGGTTTCCGCCAAAGCTTCTGTTATCATAACCTTGATCAGTTTTTCTACCATCAGAAATTACCCTCAACCAAACCGGTATAGGCTGCTTCAATCTCAGTAAACCAATCATCTGATCGGGTATCTCCAACATGCTTGATTCGCTTCACATAGTATTCAGGGGCAAGACTGGGATTATTCTGAATAGAGCTATTGATACTGACTGACTCAACATAGATCCGTTGCAATATCCGTATTGAAGGGCGCAACAGTGCGCGAAACACGACACCATAACGAAGTATTTGCGGCGTTCCTATCATACCGCCAGTCGGTTTGAATGTGTTCAGATTATTGCGTGCCGTCTGCTGGTCCCTGGGTGAATCCTTTTTGTAAATCAAACACTGGTCATGTTCTTCAATCGTAAACTCAAGATTGTATCTGGATAAAAAGGATTGAATTTCATCAATCGCCAGGGCGCTTGCACTAAAGCTGGTCAGGAATTTATTCTGAAGCGCCTGATTTGCATCATCTGTGTACTTGATATCCATATTCAAAGGCGCCAGCAAATCTTCAGCGATCTTTTTTGCGGGTGTTTTGGTGGCGTAACTAACCTGGGTAAATCCTTTGTGAGCCGCTTCCAATCCACTTTTTATTACCATTTCCGTGATCCAGTCTGGTCCTACACGGTAATTTCTGGACTCGAGCAAGGTGCCGGATATAATTTGCACCAGTTCATTTTGATAGCCGACATACAGCGTGACCTTGATCGGTTTTACCAGTTCGTCACCGAATGGAATAGTTCTGGCAGCAGCCTTGCGTGTTGTTTCATTCAAATTGAATACATGAATTGTACCGCTATTGAAAGTCTCGCCGTCGTTTTTATCCACATCAAACTGAATACGAAGGTCCTCAATATCTCTGATATTTTCTCCTTCAAACTCTATACGGGCGCCACGGTTAAATAGCATCGGTATACTTCATCAAGATAGTTGACCCAAAATCGACGGTATCCGGATCGCGGTACAGCCCTTTTGTGTCTTGAATAAAAAGCGCGCCTTGTGGTGCGTCCTCAATGTGTCGAAATTGAGATAGAAGATCATCTGAATGCACCAACTTGAGACCTGAAACCAGTATCACGGTTTCCCTGGCTATCGTCAGAAACCAGTGTTGGTCACGTATATTGTAATAAAATGACAGACTGTAATATTTTCCATCCAGCTCAATAGTTTGTTTGAAAGCCTCAACACCTGACCGAACTGGAATCGTGTATGTTGCCATCATGCCACCTTCTGAACATAGCCATTATCAACCGGATCAAGGCCGGTATGCTGAAGTTCAGCCACTATCCGATCCCGGTTTGTTTGCGTGTTATCGCCAACAATAAGAATTTCACGAAGGCGCATATTAAATCGTAATGACTGACCATCTGGCGCTGTCCTGGGTACCGACAGATTTTGAAGAACCATTGATTCATAATCACCAATACCGGTAACCACTGAGAAGGGTTCGCGTTTGGTTTGTAGTTGCACCAATTCCCGATAGGCATCAATTGACTGTGCCAGTTTTGGTACACCTAGAAAAGCAATTGCCGCATCTGATACCCTGGCAACAAGGTTCAAAACAACAGGCAATAGGATAATATGATCGCTGTATACAGTCCCATCTTCCACCGGGTTATCCGTGATCACGGATTCATAAACGTGATCTTCATCTAATGTCACATCCATGACGATCCCACCGACCTTGGTATTGATTACAAACGGTGAACCGAACGCGCTCATTTATCTGTCCTCAGTTTTTGGTATTGCCTTTGCAGCATCTTTATACTTCTGATCGAGTTTTTGCAAAACTTTATTTGCTGCGTCTTCTGAATCGTTGGTATACACCGTGAAGTTATTTGTCATATTTATCTGAGACCCGGCCGAAGGTCTGTTTGATTGTTCAAATTGACCTGTTCCAGATATGGCGTCACGTAATTGTTTGACACGATATATTGGATCAATCTGACTGGCCAGGTATACCGGATCAAAGCCTTCAAAAAATCTACCAACACCACTTTTAATTGAATCAGTATTTTTTTCAGCAAAGCCAAACCCTTTGTTCATAATTTCCAGTAATTTATTCAACTGCTGAAGGGCTGGCACAAGCAATTCATTGACCGTTTTCCCGAGCTTTTCAAATGCTTCACGGAATTCTGTCACGGTTTTTCGAGATTCCAGAATGCCTGCAGGTAATTCGGTCAGGCTTTTATCCTGCTCTGCCCGGGCCTGTTGAATAATTCTGAAGAAGGTCCGCATTCTGTTCTGAATAGCAATGCGACCACCGGGTTCATTTGGATCAAGTACCTGATTTTGAAATTCCAGTAACTGTTTTCGGAATACATCGATACCCGGGATATTCAATAATGAACCAAAATCACCACCACGAACGCCGCTCTGAAGTTGTTCAAATATTGAATTGACATTCTGGCCAGTCAGGGCGCTTTGCTTTGCGGCGAAGTCCCAAAACTTTGAAAAATCTTCCATCTGTTTCTGGCCGCGGCCGAATGTCTGAAAGAATTTACCGGCCGCCAGGTCAAAATCCTTTCTGATAATCAGATCACCGGCGCCTTCACGTAATTTATTAATATCTTTTTGAGTCTGGAAAAATTGCTGACGCAGTTTTGTGAAGTCGGTACCAACAAACCGCCTGAGATTGAATTCAGCCTGTTTGGCGTTCTGACCAACATCAAACAGTTCCTTTGCGCCAAGACCGACACCCAACAAACCAAGAAAGCGTCCAAGTCCCTTACGCATTCCGGCAAGTTTATTATTGTATTTAGCTATCCCGCTTTCATCGGTTTCAAATGAAAAACGGGTTACAAGGTCACGAAGGATCATGATTCACACTCTTGATTGTTGTCTCTATCAAGTAGTTTAGGTCAATCAACTCTTGAAGTGATAATGTAGTTTTTACCTCTGTCATGGTTGTGTAACGCATGATCAGAGGTAATTCTATCAGGGGGTGGATACCGGCTGAGGGGTAGAAAACAAGGCTTTCAAAGGTTCCTGTACTCTTTTTTTTAGTACCTCGATGAAATTATTCAGTTCGATGATAGCGATCAAAAGGTCAATCAGGTGATCCAAGTTACCCGCAAACGCCACATTGAATTCATCATCACCGAAATTATCTGGTCTGACGATACTGTCAATCACCATTTTTTTAATCAGTATCGGCGTTTCCTTTGCGTCAAACCGATCAATGAGACCTGAAACAATCTTGCCTGGGTTGATTGGCGTCCTCATTAAATCATCTGTGTATGTACTTCCCACACCGTCTGACATGCCGGCAATAATTTTTGACAGGTGAATAGCCACGGTCAGTGCTTCAGTCGCGGGTAACTGCTGGATCACAAACCGGGTTTCACCAAAACTGATATCTTTTTGCTTCATTACGCGGCGCCGCCGACGAAGTTCTGAAGGTTATTTGTTTCAATTACCCATACCCGGGTACCCACTGATTTATTATATCCAGCTGTTGGAATCTTCTTGATCCATGCTTGGGCCGCAATATGCAGATCATTTCCTCGGGTATCTTTTACCATAACAGGAAAAACACCAGTGCCGGAAAATTCATCGGCTTTATATAGTGCTGACAAAACCGCATTTGATTTGCTGGTTTGCTGCAGGGTAATAGTGATGGCGCCGCGCTTGTCGTTATTGATTACCCTGCAAACATCACCATTTGCGCCGGCTTCAGACGTGACACCATCTGCTGTACGCTCAACAGTCACCTTTTCATCAGCAAAGCCGGCGATAATTAAGCCAGACACAATTACTTCAATGTCTTTTGGATCATACGTTTCTAAACTCATTGAAATTTCCTCTTATTATATCGCTGCATTAACCGTGATATTCAGGCTGTGTACTGCACCGGCCATCTGTGCTTGAACGGTAATACCTTTGACGGTTCGCGCCGCCCGGTCAGCCGTTAATTGTGTGGCCACCTTGGGAATTGTGATCCGGTAGAAGTCTCCAGAACCATCCAAAATAGGGCCAAGTATTCCGTTGGTTACAGCCAGGTCAAGCACTTTGGCTATATCACCTTCAAAAATTGCCATACCGGCATCTGAATAAGGTACTTTCGGGGTATTCAAAACACGGTTTGCGATTTCTTCAGCGATCCGCGCTTCTATCCAATCAATACCTCTTTGAATGTCGATAAACCGGCCTGACGCCATATTGCCTTCATGGGTATGGCCGACGCCGGCAAGAGGGGTATACAGATTTGCATTCTTAGCAAGCGCGTTTGCTTCCTCGGTAGGGGTCAATATTGTCTTTGGTACGGGTACTACGCCTGCTAGAGCTTTAAACTTCCAAGTTTCTGACCCTGGGTCACTGGGTAACATGTAACCAGACCACGCGCATTCAGGGAAAGTGTACCTGGCAAAGTAATTAACCGTAACTGGACCAGCTTCGTCAACCGCTGTGGTGGCCACTGTATAGGTGCCGGATGTTGGTACGCTGGCCACTGTGTTATTCCCGTCGATACTGGCGCCGGTTGACCCGCTGAACGTGATCGGGTCACCCACGTTCAAGCCGTGTGCCGCCTGGGTAATGGTGGCCACACCACTGGTTACCGTATAGGCCGCGCCGGTCACATCCACACCGGCTTGATGATGCCATTCGTATAGCGTCCGGTTATACCCGGCCAGATTCAACAGGCTGGCCACATCGGTTGCCACACCGGAATCCAGTACGTCCACATCCTCAGAGCTGGCGGCAAATATCTTGGTTCTGGCTTCGGTCCATGCGGCGATCTCAACGATTTCAGCACTCAATTTGTAATCGGTCAGAACACAGTAAAAATCAGAATCTTCCGCTTCAATCGCGTTCAGTGCCGCAGTATGGCTGGCATCACCCACATCACGCCGACCAACTTTAATCTTGGTGGGCGCCCGCTTCTGGCTAA
>Ga0224506_10000792_pt1 | contig 24847 bp, 22 predicted proteins | sample SF_Jan12_sed_USG_2_FD_169108 | JGI IMG/M metagenome (GOLD analysis project Ga0224506, IMG submission 169108) | Sediment microbial communities from San Francisco Bay, California, United States - SF_Jan12_sed_USGS_8_1 | ecosystem: Environmental > Aquatic > Marine > Sediment | place: USA... | reverse complement strand
TGGATCATCTCCCGATTAGTTGAAGGATAGACTGAAAAAAAATGCTTGAAAAAGAAAGCGGACATCCGGTATCTCCAATGGATAATAGAGGTGTCTCATCTCTATATCTACATCCAAAGGAGACCGACGATGTCCTCACTGAGTATAACACACTATTTCCCCTTTCCACGAGTCCGTATTCTTCGACAGCGGGTGTCCTCCGATGTCCGGAGGGCTTACTTGGAGGCAGTCCCCGACAAGCGATTCCGGCCTCTCTGCCATATCTGCGGAAGACAAGCCACTGGGATCCACAGCCAGGAGGATCGCTGGATTCGAGACCTGGACTTCGGTCCAGCGCGAGTCTGGATTCACTGCCATTATCGGAAGATTGTTTGTCCCCACTGTCAAAAGATTCCTATCGAAGAGCTCGATCTGTTCGACCCTTACCTTCGGGTGACCAAGAGACTGGCGCGTTATATTTTCGAGCTCTGCAAGATCATGACCGTCCAGGAGGTGGCTCGTCATCTGGGACTGGACTGGAAAACAGTCAAGGCTGTCGATCAGAAGTTCCTGGAGGAAGAGTACGGGGAGACCGATTATCAGGGGCTTCGCATCCTGGCCATAGACGAAATCTCCATCCGCAAAGGCCACCGCTACCTGACGGTGGTCCTGGACTACGAGACCGGGCGTGTGGTTTGGGTCGGAAAGGACCGCAGAGCCCGGGCCCTTCGGAGATTCTTCTCGGGCATGACTTCCAGACAGAGAAAATACCTGGAAGCCGTAGTGATGGATATGTGGGATCCCTATATCCTGGCTGTCCAGAGCAAGGTGCCTCATGTCAAGATCGTTTTCGACCTCTTCCATGTGGTAAGCCAATTTAACAAGGTCATCGATAAAGTGCGTAACAGCGAATACCGGAAAGCCTCCAAGGCCAACAAGGAAGTCTTCAAGGGCACCAAATATCTTTTGCTGAAAAACCGCGGGAATATCCGAAAGCCTAAAGAGCGGCAGCACCTGGAAGAGTTGCTCCAGTTGAACAAAGTCATTAATACGGTGCTGATCCTCAAGGACAAACTCAAACACATCTGGACCTACAGGTCCCGCACATGGGCTGAGAAAGCCATTGAGGAATGGTGTAGGCTGGCACACACAGTTAATCATCCATCTGTGAGTAAGTTTGCTAAGACTTTGTGGCGTTACCGGTATGGGATCCTGAATCACTGCGACTATCCTATTCATACAGGAAGACTTGAGGGAGTGAATAACAAGATCAAAGTCATCAAACGAAAAGCTTATGGCTTCCATGATCTGCGTTACTTCTCCTTAAAGATCATTCAAGCTTTTACCAACTAAATGGGAGATGATCCTTATTTATTTATCAGTATTTATTTTGGTTTGTATATTTACTCTTAAAATCACACCCGTTTCTAAGGAATTTGAAATACAAAATACACCTCAAATTTCCTATGAAAAAGGTATGATCGTCATTCAATTTGAAAAAGAAGTAAGGCCTGTTATTCCTAGGAAATTAGGTGAAATTATTCAGACAGGCATTTCTTCTGTAGACATTTTATGTCAGGATTTCAAAGTCCATACTATGCGTCGTCAATTTCCTGCCCCAAAATTTCCTACTCCAGATTTAACGAGACATTTTATAGTTCTGTTTGATGAATCGAAAGATTTAGATGCAGTAGTAAATGCTTTTTCAAAAAACTCATTTATTGAAAAAGCGGAAAAAGTAGCGATACTTGATTTATCTGCCACACCAAATGATACATGGTGGCCAAATCAATGGTATTTATATGAATATGAATATGCTGTTGATATCGATGCTATTGAAGCCTGGGACATACAAACAGGTAGTAGTAATGTGATTTTAGCTATTCCCGACACGGGAGTTAAATATCCTCATCCCGATTTGACTAATAACACTTGGATTAATACTTATGAAGATATTAATGGCGATGGCATGTTCACTAAAGACGACATTAATTATGTTGATGATGATCCTAATGGAGGTAATGGATATGTGGATGATGTTACTGGTTGGGATTTTTATCATAATGATTGCAGTCCTCAGGATATCGATGGACATGGCACTCGTTGTGCTGGAATTGCAGCTGCAGAAACAAACAATAATGAAGGAGTTGCTGGCATTGCAGGTGGTTGGTATCCCTCTCAAGAGGGCTGTAAAATAATGCGCCTACAAATCGGAGAAGAAGGATCTAATATGGCTGCTGCTGCATCAGCTTTTGTATATGCAACTGATATGGGAGCATTTGCTATAAATTGTTCCTGGGATAGCCATCCAGGATCAGGATTTCTAGAGGCAGTAAATTATGCCATTCAAAACGGAGTCTTGGTTGTAGCTTCGGCTGGAAATGAGGGACAGGATATGTGTAGTGATAGGTGGGAACATTATTTAACTACAAGATCAGATGTAATGGTGGTTGCAGCAACAGATTATTATGATAGAAGAGCAACTTTTTCTACAGGAGCCTCAAATTACGGAGATTGCGTGGATATTTCTGCTCCTGGCAAACATATTTATAGTACTTGTGTTGATACCGCAGAGGACTGTGGCTATGAAGATTATAGCTACGGTGAAGGAACTTCTATGGCAGCCCCAATGGTTGTTGGCTTGGCAGGGCTTTTGAAATCGCAACGCCCTGATTGGGGCAGGGAAGAGATCTGGGAAGCAATTGTTTCAAGTGCTGATCCGTTGGAGGATGAAGGTATGGGCGCAGGAAGGATCAATGCTTATTCAGCCTTAAAACAAACATGGGTCCCAGATGCATCGAGCAACTTGAATGCCTGGCCTACTGCATATAATCAGATAAATTTAAGCTGGCAAGATAATTCAGATAATGAAAGTGGATTTAAAATTCAGAGAAGGACTAGCTCAACTGAATTTTCCACAATTAAAACATTAGGCAAAAATGTCACGAGTTACCAGGATAAAACTTGCACAATTGGAGTCACTTACTATTACAGAGTAAAAGCTTATAATACAGCTGGTGATTCTTCCTATTCAAATACAAAAAGCACTACAATTCCAGCTACAGCGCCTGCCGCACCAAGCAATTTACGGGGAGTCTGTGGCGCCTTTGAAGTTCAGCTCACATGGCATGATAACTCAAACAATGAAGAATATTTTGTTATTGAATGTAAAACAGATTGGGATCCCTGGTGGTATGAAGTTGACCTTGCTGGCCCAAACACGACCATATATTATGATGAAAATCCTCCTTATGCTGACATTATTTACTACAGAATAAAAGCACATAATCAATATGGAGATTCTTCATACTCGAACACTGCTACTGTTAGATGTTTTTGGGGGCCTCTGAGCCTTAATATTACTCCTGATAATACTATTATTGATTCGGGAGAATCAGTCACTTATACATACAGTGTAGAGAACAAAGGTCAAGTGGACTTATTTCATGTAGAGTTGGTCGATGATAAGTTCGGTTCTATTGCTAGAGAATTCGATCTCAGAAGAGGAGAAACGAGGAGTTTTACTAAGACAGTTACTTTAAATAAGACGACTACTAATCTTACAGAAGCTACGGCAATATATTATCACAAAGATAGGGCAGTCATGGTCAAAGCTAACGCCCAAATCACAGTAGAAGTTAGAAAATAGAAATAAACCTTTAATTTTTTGGTAACAAATAATGTAACTAAAAAGGAATATATGATTGGAATTGAAAAAGCTCTCCGCGAGAAAAGAGGTGTTATTTTTGAGATGGCTGAGCGCGGCATCCCGGTGGTCCATCTTCTATACATCAAGGGCCTGGTCCAAAGATACGGGCTCTCGTGGGATCCAGTTCCCCTCCCTGATCCCGGCAAAGGGAGAGTTTATCAGCTCGCCAGAGAGAAGCAGCCGGGATTTCTCTTGTTTACGGCTGGCTATTTCTTGCTGACAGGGTTTATCCTGGTTTTCCGGAAGCGGCTTGGATTAAGGTTTTACCCGCTTCGGAGTGAAAACTAGCCTTCTTTTTCGTTTTGTGCTATAAATTCATGCTCTTAAAGATAATTTTACCGGATAAATAAAGGATTTCGAGTGAATCCTGGACTCTACGAACTGGCGAAGGAGTATATGATGTGGATGAAAAAGAACATTTTCAGGAAAGAGCTCTGTCTGTTCCTTGCCCTAACCTTGTTTTTGGCCGTAACGGGATTCAGCCTGGAGGAGGATCTCAAGGTCAGAGTCGTCGTGAGAAGAGCGAACATCCGGGAAAAGCCCAGCCTGAGCAGTGAGGTCGTTGCCCAGGTCAAGAGGGGGCGCATTCTTCAGGTCGACAGCAAGGAGGGGGAGTGGTATCTCATTCGTCTGCCTCTTAAGCTCGAAGGCTACTCCCTTCCAGGATACATCCATCAGAGCATCGTGGAGGTCGTGGGCGCCAAGCCTCCTGCTCAGGCAAAAAAAGCCAGGATAAGAAAGTCCGCAGGTGAAACTTTGAAATACGGTATCGGCGGCGCGTTGGGTTCGTCGTTCCCCTCCAGGAGGGCCTATAATTCAGGGCTCGATTTCAGCGGATTTTTCTCATACAAATTTTCTGAGAAGATCACGGTTGAGTTGGCTGCGCGGTTCTTCAGCAGCGGCGTTGAAGGAGATCCTCAAGGGTTGAGCCAGGGGAGTCTGTCAGTTTTTCCGTTTCAACTGAGCGTCCAGTATCGCATCCCCATAGACGGTCAAACCATAGCTTACCTTGCTGGCGGAATGGGGTATTATTTGAATGGTTTTTCTGTGTCAGACACGAGCTTTGACCGGGTGGAGAAGGTCAAGAATGCTCTCGGGTTTCATCTGGGCGGCGGGATCGAGTATTTCTTCAAGGGGAATTTAGCAGTAAAGGTGGACCTGAAATATTGCTTCATCAAGACCAGCGGCTCCTGGAGCTACACCGACCCCATAACCGGGCCAGTATTTGGTACGATCGACAACATCAACCTGAACACTGTCCTGATCGCAATAGGAATAAAATACATCTTTTAAGGGGTCACATCTCTATTTCCATGATGGTTAATTATGGAGGTGTAATCTGTTAAAGCGACGGTCCCCCTCCATCCTAGCCAAGACCCTCCCACCCTCCACCATGGGCTTCGGATGGAGGGGGACCGTTGCTGCACTTCTCAATTGGTCGGATGTTCCCATAATCACGGAACTAGAGATGCTTTCTGTTATACGAAGCGCCTGCCCCTCAATCGTGCTTACGACGCCTGGAGAAATTCGCCGAGCTTCTTGCAGTTGGCCACCGCATAGGCGTTGTAGTCGTTGTTGAAGTAGATGAAGCACTCCTTGGATTTCGTCTTTTTGATGGCTTCAGCCCACTCCTTTAACTCCTCATCCGCGTAGTTATACTTGTACCAGCCGATCCGGCCGTGGAACCGGAAATAGGATATCTCAGCGGTTTCTGCAATGTGGTCGGGAAGTTCAGGGGAGGAAATCACGCAGAAGGTCACCTTGTGCGAGCGGAGGAGGGAGTACACCTCTTCTGAGAACCAGCTTTCGTGACGGAATTCAATCACATTTTTATGGTTTGGGGAGAGATGAGATAGAAAATCCTGGAGCAGGTCCATGTTTTTGGTGAGAGAGGGCGGAAGCTGGAAAAGGATGCATCCCAATCTCTCCTGAAGCGAATCGGCTAACAGGTAGAAATATCTCAGGTCGCCTTTGACATCCTGGAGTTTTTTATAATGGGTGATCTGACGGTTCGCTTTGAGAGTAAAGGTGAAGTTGGAGGGGGTTTTGTCCAGCCATCCCTTGAGCGTTTCCGGCTTGGGAAAGCGATAAAAGGTCATGTTGATCTCAACGGTTTTGAAGTGTTCGGCGTAAAAGGGGAGCCATTTCCTTTGCGAAAGGTCCTCTGGATAGAATCTTCCTCTCCAATCAGGATAGCTCCACCCCGAAGTCCCCAAAAAGTAGATCATCCTTTTTTCTTATTCTTCTTTGACTGGGATGCCGTAGGGACCGTCCGGAAGATAAGCGATCAACGGCTCCCTCCCCAGGCTGAGGCAGAGCTTTTTATAAGCCCAATCGATCGACTTCTCCACCAGATCCCGGAGGTCCTCCGCGTCTGATATCATGGTTCGGGCGTCGCGTCCCGGAATCCAGGAGAAGGATTCCTCTGGAATGTCAGAGGTGCAGTAGATGAGGTTGTCCGGGGCGATCTTCCGAAAGAGCCTTGCCCACATCTGAGCCTCCCACTGGTCAGGGATAAAACTCCAGGATGGGGCAAGGATTGTCTCTACGAATTTTTCCGGGCCTTTCTCTGAAAGCAGGCGGATCATCCTTTTGTAGTTGGTGCTCCCGACCGGGTCAGTGTCTGTATGGCAGCCGGCCAGGATGCAGATGGCGTCCTCTTTAAGGAGCGGGAGGCAGGTCAATGCGCCTTTGGCAGCCTGGTAGTGGTTGACCCCCACAAAACCGGTATGGCCGATGACCAGGTCATACTCTTCTTCAAACGGAATAGCGGCATAACTTTTCAGCTTGGAAAAGGCAGCCAGGTGGGCAGATTCCAGATGACCGGAGAAGACTTCGGTAAGCCTGTATTTTGAATCGAGCGTGACGTTGACGATCATGTCACAGCCGGCCATCCGAGCCACTCTCAGGGCTTCCTCATGAACAGGATTTCCCTCAAGGACAAGGTCTCTTGCGTTGGGTGAAGCAAGCACAGGCCCGCTGTGGAGGATATAGGTTGACTCTTCTGCCAGAAGACCGGGGCAGATCGATTTCCTGCCTCCTGAGGCCCCGGCCATGAAATGACTCTCCACCAGGCCGGTCAGGATCTTAAGGTCGCATTCGACGTAATAGCGGCTCAGAAGAATCTCTCCCCCGAGCTCTGTCTTCCCGATAGAAACCAGCTCCTCAGGATTCCTGGAGTTATGGTTGATGATTTCCAGCCCGAGACTGAAGACACGAGGATCGATCATATCCTTGAGCTCTTCCTCTTTCATCGGCCTGTGGGTTCCGGTAGCGACGAGAACTCGAATTTGGGACGGCTTGAGACCGGCCTGCACCATTTCGTCGATTATAGGATAGAGGATGCCTGATTTTCCTGAATAGGGGACGGGCCGGGTGCTGTCGGAGATGACCACGACCGCTTTCGCCTCAGGATCGGCCTTTAGTTTCTGCTCCACCAGGGTTCTGAGAGGAGGGCAGTCTATCGGGTTGGCGAGCGAATGACGGATTTTTTGCTCAGGATTGAAAAGAAGCGGAACCTTCCCCATAGCCAGGGTCTCCGTGCTGGTAGGGACTTTGACCGGGAACTTTTTCAGGCCGAGATTCAGCAGGACTTCTTTCATTTTTCAAACTGTTTTGATGAGTGCGAAATCTCCGGTCAAAGCCGCTTGAAGGACGGGCTTCATGTACTCATCGACCGTGTCGGCTGTCATCGGGATGGGCATGTTTTTCAGTTTCGTTTCGAGCTGGGGGCCTTTGGCTGCTCGGAGAGCTTTTTCGATGTGGGCCTGGGTCATCCCCTTGATTTCCTCGAGTTTGGTCGGGAAACCCACGCTTTTGCTCAGGGTGATGAGGGCTTCTGCCACTGCCAGTCCCAGGCTTTGGCCTGAGAGGCGGAGCGAAGCTTTGCTCATCAATCCGTGATCGATGAAAAGACCAGAGAGATGCTCGAGCTGTCTCTGGATGGACGGGGCAAAAAGGACGGTATAGTAAGGATTCAGGATGGCGCACGCCCGGCCGTGGCTGAGTATGTCCACCAGGGAAAAGCTAGTCAGGTGGGCTCCGTTTGTCCCGCCGATCATGATGGCATAGCCGCCGAGGTCGGTGGCCAGGCCGAGAGCTTCCCTTGCTTCCAAGTCAGAGGGTTCCTTGATGGCTTTTTTCAGGAAGGCGACGATGAGGTCGATTCCTGTCAGAGCGATTTCTTCGATTTTATCGAAGGATTCTGGTCCGGCTCCGTAGTAGACTTCAAGGCAGTGGGCCAGGCCGTCAAAAGCGCCGTCGAGAGTGAAAGAGGAGGACATGGTCTGAGTCAAGCTGTAGTCAAAAAGAGACCGCACGGGAATAATCGCCTCGTCAATGATCAATTTTTTCTGGAAGGTTTGGAAGTCGGTGATGTTGGAGTACTTTGTCAGGTGGGCGGCAGACCCAGATGCTGTCTGGATTGCGACCAGGGGAAGAAGATTCTTTCCCCTTTTGTCGATCTCTTCGGAAACCTTTCCAGCGCCGAAATAATCCTCGATATCGCCCTCCAAACCTGCCAGGACAACAGCGGCTTTGGCTGCATCAATTCCGGAGCCTCCGGAGGCAGCGAGCACGAGATCCGGCTCCTCGCCAAGGATTGCCCTTTTCATTGCCCGGACGTCTTCTTTCGGAGAGTTCGGCCTGGCTGATGGGAAGGGCCCCTTTATCTCAAGTCCCGTTCTGGCCAGGGAATCGAAGAGTGTCCTGTAGGCTTCAGGATTTCTCCTGTCCAGGCCGGTTATCAGAAGAGTCTTTCTCCCGAGGAGTTTAACATGTTCGCCAATCCTTCCCAGACATTCCAGCCCGTAGATGTAGCTCTCTCCTTTGAATTCATCGATCAGCTCTCTGGCCTTTTTTTTCAGATCAGCCATTTTTTTCCTTTTTACTCGGGATTCAATAATATATCATAATTATAACGCAAAAAGGAGAAGGAGAAGCTCAGCCCTCTAATGGCAATTTTCACCTTTTTCGGTTATAACAAAGACAGATGAGCAAGAACCTTGGGCTGATCGGCAGCATAACCTATGATGAGATCACCTATGCCTCAGGAGATCTCATCACGGGATTGGGCGGAGTCCTTTACCAGGCTGCAGTTCTCTGCGGTCTGGAAGAGGAGGTGTTCCTTCATGCCCATCTGAGCGAGGAATTGGTGGACAAGGTAGAGAGGACCGTTGAGAACTGGACAACTCTCCATAAAGAGGGAATCCTTTCCGTTTCAGGGCCGGGAAACCAGGTCCACCTCCATTATCCCAAGGAAGGAGAGCGGATCGAGACGCTGAAGTCCGTCGTAGAACCTTTGGACCCCGATCCCATCCTCAAAGGCCTGGATCAGATGGCCATGCTCATCCTGGTCATCAATTCCGGTCTTGATATCCAGCTTCCGGACTGGCAAAGGATCGTTCATGCCGCGTCCTGCCCGGTATGGGTCGATATCCATTCTCTTTTTCTTACCAAATGGCTGGGAGTTCCCCGCAAGTATTCCTACTTGCCTGAATGGAAGGACTGGGTGGAGGGGATAAGCTACTTACAGGCCAATGTCAAGGAAGTGGCTTCGATGCTCGGTCATCCGCAAACGCTTCCATCGGAGGCTGAGCTTATCCAGTTTGGAGAAGCGGTATTCGACTTGCGAGTAAAAGCTGTCTTCCTGACACTTGGGAAAGAGGGAGTTTTGGCTCTAAAGCCGGGAGAATCCTTCAAGGTTGCCGCGGGCCAGGCTGAAAGAGTGGTCGATACGACCGGATGCGGGGATGTTTTCTGCGGAGGCACAGTCGTGAAGCTGGCTTCAGGAGAAGATGCGTTTGAGGCAACCCGTTTTGGAGTTGAGTTGGCTACAAAAGCAGCAGGAGTCAAGGGAGTCGCGGAAACGTTCAAACTGGCATCAGAGCATAAGAGACTTTGAAACAAATTCTGAGGAAAAATTGACAGGGGATATTCAACACAAGAAATCAAGCTCATTCAGTAGTGGGGAGCAGAGGTTGGAAGAGGAAGATTAAATCTTTTTTTTCATCTTTTGAGTTGGACTTTTTTATGCTAGAATAAATACGGAAATGAAGAGTCTCCCTCAAACCTCCTATCTTTCCGATTACCTTGCGCCAGCCCAGATCATCTTCGGTTTAAAAGCCAAGGATAAGATCCAGGCGCTGGAAGAGCTCCTGGATGTCCTGGCCAAACAAAAACTGATCAAGAACAAAAAGCTGCTTTTGACCCGGATCATCGACAGAGAACGGCTTGAATCCACGGCGATCGGCCACAACGTCGCTCTCCCGCATGCGCGCGTGGATACCGGAGGGGATATAGCTGTTGCTGTCGGAAAATCTAGTGCCGGGATCGATTTTGAGGCGGTTGACGACAAAAAGGTTCACGTCATCATCCTTATTGTCTGGAATCCTTCGCTTCCCGGACTTTTTAACCATCTCTTCGCCGGGCTGGCTCGATTCCTGAGAAAAGACGATTTCAGGAGAAGACTATTTGCCGCCAATAACAGGACCGAATTGTATAATGTTCTCTCAGAGGTTGAACTGCGGTTACCGCGGGAAGACAGGATAATCAGCCGCGCCAGCCTGCTCAAGAAGCTCCAGACGATCGAGATTAAAATGAGAAAGGCCAAAGGGATCCAGTTGAAGCAGCTCAAGGAACAGGCCAAGTTGATCCGCGAGGAACTGGATAGGGCTCTCCTGGACAGGTACGACCGTCTGATGCAGCGCTATGGCTTTGCCGTGGCGGAGATGGAAGATGGAGTCTGTCAGGGATGCAACATCAACGTGGCCACAGGAATGAGGTCAGCTATCGAGGGCAGCAACGATATTTTTATCTGTGAGAACTGCGGCAAATTCCTGGTTGCCTCGAAAAAGAAAAAAAATAAGTAGCCTGCCTCTTTTTTTCTTGTAAGATTTCGTGCCAGCAGCCGCTACTTTATGCTTTCCTTGACGAGATTCGCAGGCTTCAGGAGCTTGTAGACGGGATAGGATTGCGGCGCGCGGCCCCATTGGGGCACGATGTAGCGGTCAAAAAAATTCCAGACCAGCAGCCCGTCGTCGCTCTCTGGCTCAAGAAGATATGCTGCCAGGTTACCGAGCGGCTGAGCCGTAGAGATAAAGAGGGTCCCCTCCGGGAATTCTTTTTCCTCTCGGGAGTATTCCCCTTTCGTTGTATTCATGCGGTGTCCTTGAAAGAGTCTTTCTTCTCCCTTGATTTCTGTGATCCGGAAGGATTCCACCTCAAGCTTGGCGGGCTCAGTCAATCTCTCCACCAGGATGCCGTGCTGCAGCAGCTTTTCCTCAACCTCAGGATCTTCAGTCGGTATGAGGTAGCCGTAGGGGAAAGAGACGGATCTTTTCGGTACAAAATCCACGAAATAGGGGACGGTGTAGGCCTTCACATTGTCTGTCCTTGTGATCCGGGGCCGGCCCCCTTCTCTCTCTTCAACCTTCATCTCATATCCCAGTATGGTTATGTTCTTGTCCAGAGGTTTCAGGTCGTATTCCACAGCAAAGGTATCGTTCTCAGAAGGATGAAGCCCTCTCTGGATCGTTCTCTGGTCAGCTTTGCTGATGAGTTCTCTGATCTCGTCTTTATGGTCAGAACAATATTCCAGGATCGAATGAAGGAAGTAGTAACAGCCCATCACTCTGGTTTTGTAGTCCGCGTAGGAATAGTTTTCATTCAGGATGGCCAGGCGGTTTCTCAGCCCGATGTAATTGGTGATGAAACGGGGCTCAGGGCCGGAAGGTCTCCATCCTTTCTCAGGATCTCGGAAATCCATGAAATTTCCGTAAGGAACAGAAAGGACATCGTATTTCTGCTTGAGGTTCTTGCTCATGGCAGGCATCATTTTCTCCCGCATGTACTCGATGAGAGAGAGGTCGCCGTTGGGATTGAGAGACCAGACATAGGTGACGGGCTCCTGATGGTAGGAGCCGTTGGTGGTATGGAGGTCAGCGAGGAGAACCGGGTCCCATCGGTTGAGAACATTGCGGACCAGGCCCTGGATTTCCGGGCTTTCCATTTTCATGCCGTCACGGTTCAGGTCCAGGTTTTGGCCGTTATAGCGAACTCCGACACCCTTTTCCGGCCCAGCCTGGTTTCGGCGGTTGTCGGGACTGATTTTTTCGTTTCCGTCGGCGTTGAAGATGGGAGCGATGAGTATGACCAGGTTTTCAAGATAAGGGGGATTCTCTTGAAGGACGATGTCTCTGACAAGCATGAGAGAGGCTTCTTTGCCCTCGACCTCTCCGGCGTGAATGTTGGCCTGGATATAGACGACCGCTTTTCGCTCCTGAAGCACAGCCAGCGGAGATGAGGGAACTGGCTGGCCGATGATAAGAAGAGGGACCGTTCTTCCTTCCGGGCTGACGCAGAGAGTTTCCACCCTGAGTAAAGAGCTTTTCCGTTGAAGATCCTTGATGAATTTCATGACATCCGCATGCTGTGATGTGGCCGTAAAGCCGCTGGCTTCAGCCACAGTCAGCGGCTCCTTGTTTTCTGCGGAAAAAGAGGGATGGAAGGTTAACAGCAAGAGGCAGAGAAACAGGCAGACGCATACAAAATTTTTATCATGTTTCATGGCGGTTTCCTTTCATCATGGGTTCTTGTTGATAAAAGACAGACAGGTTTAGGAGTCTATCGGAATTTATTTAAACAGTCAACGGGATTTCAACCAACATCCGGATAGAAAGAGAGCCGGTTTTTGTGATAAATTGGGGTATGATAAGAGTCGTCGGGAGGTCCGGCGGTCCTGGTTCGTGTTTTTTGCCTGAGAGAAAGGAATGACCTGAAATGAAAATAACCTGCTTTAACGGCAGCCCCAAAGGGAAAAACAGCAACAGCCAGAGGATAGCCTCGGAGTTTCTCGAGGGCGCTCGGCAGGCCGGAGCAGAGGTGGAGAATATCTTTCTGGTCGAGAAAAAGATCGGTTACTGCCGGGCCTGTTTGAGCTGCTGGATCAAGACTCCCGGTCGATGCATCCAGAAGGACGACATGAATGAGCTGCTGGAAAAATGTGTGCGGTCGGATGTGGTCGTGTTTGCCACGCCTCTCTATGCGGACAATGTGACAGGCATCCTGAAGACGTTCATCGACCGGATGATTCCAGCCCTGGAGCCGTACGTGAAACGGGTCAACGGCGAGACTCTTCATCTCAAAAGATATGAGAAATATCCCAGGATTGTCGTGATCTCGAATAACGCCTTTCCGGAGCAGACCCATTTTCAGACCCTTAGGCTCTATTTTCGGCGTCTGGCGCGAAACATGCACTCTGAAGTCATCGGAGAGGTTTACCGGAGCGCCGGAGAGGTCCTGCGGGCGCAGAACCCGCTGCTCAAGCCCGTCATCCAATCTTACAAGAAACTGCTGCGGAAGGCGGGAGAGGAAATCGTCCTTCAGGGGAAGATATCGGCTAAAACAAAGAAGAAACTGGAGAAGCCTCTGGTGCCTCCGGCTCAATTCCTGAAAGGCATGAACAGGTACTTTGAGAAACGGCTGGAGAGGCTTGCCGGGAAGGGAAGTCGTTCATAAAGATGAGCCCTGCGAGCGTCAGCAAAGAAAAACAGGAAGCCCTCCGCCAACGCATGGAGGCTCTGGGAATATTCGAGAAGGATATCGTCGAGAAGTTTATCCGGTCGAGCGGAAGAGGTGGCCAGAAGGTCAACAAGGCTTCCACCTGCGTCTATTTGAAACATACCCCAACGGGAATCGAGGTCAAATGCCAGAGAGAGAGGTATCAATCCCTGAACCGCTTTCTTGCCCGGCGTATCCTGACAGATAAGATCGAAGCCAGGATCAAAGGAGAGGAAAGTGAGGAGCAGCAGAGGATCGCTAAAATCCGCCGCCAGAAGAGGAAGCGCTCGAAAAGAGCCAAGCTCAAGATGTTAGAGGAAAAGAAGAAACAATCTCAGAAGAAAGAAGCGCGGAGGTTCCGGCCGACTTCGGATGACCTGGATGGATGATAACAGTCGCCGCCAGCAATGGTTCTGTTTTCAGGAGCAGACGGATTTATTCAGAGGGATTTTAAAAGATTTAATTGGACGAGACCCGGGACTAACCCGCAAGCCTTAAAATCGTTTGAAGGAGAAGGTTCGCACCCTTTTCCAGGTCCTCCCATTCGATTGTTTCCAGAGGAGAGTGGCTGATCCCGTCCAGGCAGGGGATGAATATCATCCCCTGCTGGGCAACGCTGGCCAGTATCTGGGCATCGTGACCTGCGCCGCTGGGCAGTGTCAGGGAGGAGTATCCCAGTTTGGCGCACTCTTCCTTCATTATGTCCAGGATCGGGGAGGGTATGCGCACCGGCTCTGTCTCATCCACGAGCTGCGAATTGAACCGGAGTCCCCGTGTCGAGGCGATGTCTTCGGCAAGAGAAAAAAGGTGTTTTTTGAGCTTCTCGAGAGTGTCCTTTGATGTGCTCCTGAATTCAAAGGAAAAGTCGGCCTGTCCGGCCACGATGCTGAAAGCTCCGGGCCTGACGCTGACTTTTCCGATGGTCACCATGCTGCCGTAATGCTCGGTGGCGACATGCTGGGTGCTTTTTAGAGCAAAATCCGCAAGCCCCAGGAAAGCGTCCTGACGGAGCTCCAGGGGAGTGGTCCCGGCATGGCTGGCTTTTCCAATAAAAGCGCACCAGCGGTAATGCTTGCCGGCGATACAGTCCACGATACCGATGGATTTATTCTCCGTCTCGAGCACAGAACCCTGCTCGATATGGATCTCCAGAAAAGCCTCGATATCAGGCCTCTGCGTTTGCGCCTCGAGGATGCTTTCGATTGTGAACGGAGTCTGATCCAATATTTCTGAGAAAGGCGTTCCGAATTGAGTCATGCCTTTTTCCAGCATCTCCCTGTTCAAAAGCCCGGTGAAGGCACGGCTCCCCAAAAAGTCTCCGACCAGGTTTCCTTCCTCGTCGGTGAAGGAAGCGACTTCGAGAGGTCTGGTGTGGGCTGCGCCTTCCTCTTTTATCCTCCTCAGACACTCGAGCGCGGAAAGGACTCCCACTGAGCCGTCGAACTTACCGCCGTTGATGACGGTATCGATGTGGGAGCCGGCCATGATCGTTTTCCCCTCTCCCTCGATGCGGCCGAAGATGTTACCCGCACCGTCCTCACCGAGCATGAGACCAGCGCTTTTGATCTTCTCTTTGAGCCAGTCCCGTGCTTCGAAGTCAGCCTTGCTGAAGGAAGGACGGGTGATCCCCCCTTGAGGGTCGCGACCGATCTGGGCCAGAGACTCGATATCATCTTTCAGTCTTTCGAGATTTATCCTGATGTTCATATTGACCTCGCAGAATGGATGTTTTTCCCAAGTGAAGCTCCTGGCTTATTCATTGATGGAATGTGATGCACAGTCCATCCTTTGTGTTCGAGATGGATGAGCTGTCTGTCCGGTTTTTGAAGCTCAATATTTTTCGATCAGGGCCACCATCTCCTTGACAGCCCTTTCGATGCCGACTATGGCTGAGCGGGCGACGATACAAAAGCCGATGCTGAACTCCGTGATTTCAGGGATGGCTGCCACAGGAAGGACGTTTTTATAATCCAGGCCGTGACCGGCGTGAACCTCCAGACCCAGTTTATGGCCGTGTCCCGCTGCTTTCTTTATCTCATCCAGAGCTTTGTCACGCTCTTCGCCGGGTTTTAAGTCGGCGTATTTTCCGGTGTTGATCTCGATCAGGTTGACACCGAGTTTGCGGCAGGTTTCGATCTGTTTCAGGTCAGGATCGACGAAAATACTGACTTTTATGCCGGCTTTTTGCAGTTCCTTGATGTGGGGACCCAGATGTTTTTCGTTGGCAATGACATCCAGCCCTCCCTCTGTGGTCAGCTCTTCCGGGCGTTCGGGAACCAGGGATACGACGTCCGGCTGGATCTCCAGGGCGATTCTCTTCATTTCCTCTGTGGCCGCCATTTCAATATTCAGCTTTGTTTTGACAGCCTCTCTGAACAGCTTCAGGTCGCGTTCTTTGATATGGCGCCTGTCGCTTCTTATATGACAGACAACGCCCTCAGCTCCTGCCTGCTCTGCCAGGAGGGCAGCCAGGACTGGCTCGGGTTCGTTACTCCGCCTGGCTTCGCGGATGGTCGCGAAATGATCCACGTTGACTGTAAGCTTCATTTTCTCCCTCCTTTAAAAAGGGGCCAGGCCCCTTTTGTATCTGGGTTCGCAATGACAATTTTTTTGTATGAGATTGCCACGCTTTGCTCGTAATGACAATTTCTTCTTCCCTGTAGTTTTTCAAGGTGCTGCCTGATTCTTGGATAAAACCAATTGTCTTCTTTTAGTCACCTAAATATTTCCGGATGACGTCTGCCACCTGCCGGGAATAGTCGTTGATTTTGCCGCTGTCATCGCCTTCGATCATGATCCGGGCTACAGGCTCTGTTCCTGAATAGCGGACATTCAGCCGTCCTGATTCACCCAGAGAATCCTCTATTTTTTTTATGGTATGCATGATTTCCGGGAATCGGCTGAATTCGACCTTTTTTGCCACTCTGACGTTCACCAGCGTCTGGGGGAATTCTTTGAAGTCCCGGACAAGCACGGAAAGGGGACTGTCTTCAGCGGCCATGACTTCGAGCATTTTCAAGCTGGTCAGTATTCCGTCGCCTGTGGGGCAGTCATCCAGGAAAATCGTATGCCCCGACTGCTCGCCGCCCAGATTCGCCTTTAACCTCATCATTTGCTCCAGCACATACTTGTCCCCGACTTGAGTGCGCAGCAACTTCAAACCCAGCTCTTCAATGGCTTTTTCGAGACCGATGTTGCTCATGGTCGTGGCCACCACGTAATCCGATTTCAGCAGCCCTTTATCTTTCATATAGCGGGAAAGGACAAAAAGGGTGTGGTCGCCGTTCAGGATTCTGCCTTTTTCATCCACCCAGATGGCTCTGTCGGCATCGCCGTCATAGGCGATTCCCATGTCTGCCCGGCTGGCTGCGACTTCTCTGGCCAGGGTCTGAGGGTAGAGCGAGCCGCAGCCGGCATTGATGTTTTTTCCATCAGGAGAATTACTCAGGGCGATGGCCTCAATTCCTAAATCGGAGAAGACCCGGGGAGCGATAAAGGAGCTGGCTCCGTTCGAGCAGTCAAGAACGACCTTGATTTTTCTCTTGAGAGCGACATGGGAAAACCGGTCTTTCAGGAACTTCATGTAGTCCAGGGTAAAGGACTCTTGAGGCGAGACACTCGCTTTTTTCCTGCTGATTTCGTCCAGGTCCTTTTTGATGGCCTTTTCGATTTTTCTTTCCCAGGCTTCCGGGATCTTCGTTCCTCGAGATGAGAAGATCTTGATCCCGTTATCCTCAAAGGGGTTGTGCGAGGCGGAGATAACGATTCCCGCAGAAAACCCATGTTTTTTTGTCAGGTAGGAGATGGCTGAGGTGGGAATGACGCCGGAGGAGACGGCTGTTCCGTCTCTGCGGGCGATTCCCTGGAACAAAGCCTCCTCGATCCATCCCCCTGATTCGCGCGTGTCCCGGCCGATCAGGACCCGGGGCTCCAGTTTTTCTTCCCCGAGAAGGGAGACCAGGGCTGCTCCTATATGGCAGATCGTCGAGTAATCGAGAGGCGGCTCGCCCGCAACTGCTCTTATCCCGTCTGTTCCAAAAAGTCTATCCATTTTTAGCAGGGTTCCTCTCTACAGGATTCAATTATAGCCAAAAAACGTGTGGATTCAAGGAGTGAGATTATTTCCTGCTGCTCTTTTTTCTGACCGGCTTTTTCGAAGGATCTTCTTCAGCTATAAATATGGTGACCTTAACCTTGGTGCGGGTAGTCGTAAAGCTCAGATCCGGGCTGGGAAGGATGAGGTCTGCCTCGAGCACGGTCGTCTGCATGAGAGTGGAGATATCGATGGGGCTTGTTCTCACTTTGTAGTCTTCCCTGACCTTGCTCTCCGGTCCTCTGATCCGAACCTGAGGAGGCTGGACTTCATATTTTTCTATTCTCAGCCCTTCAATAGGCTTTCCGATGAGATCCGGTTGGATATCCAGCATGATTTCTCTGCTTCTTTCCAGTTTGAGGTTGACCGTGTTGGGCGAAATCTTGAGGATCGTGGCTTTGGTTCCAGCGGGCATGCTGATCATCGATTCATTAAGAGTGTAGTCCTCCTGGATGAGCGAGGCGCTTTCCAGGTTCAATATAGCCACAACGTTGGCGGCCGAGAGCTGGTCGATGTAGCGATTGGGCGCTCTTATGGTCACATCGACTTTTTCCGGAGGTTTCTTCACCAGCTCAAAACCGGTGGGGACGTTATGGGCTTCAAGAGCGATGGTCAGGTTTTTTTCCGTGAATATCTTTTCCTCCGGGATGAGAGAGACCCAGAGAATAAGGGCCAGAATAAGGGAGACAAGTTTAAGTCCCCAGTTTTTTAAGAAAAGATTCCTCAGAAATATTTTCATTTTTTCTGCAGATACTTGAGTAGTTTATCCTTAAGACGCTCCTTGTCCAGGCCTCTATCCAGGTTGCCTTTGGTTGCCAGGGAGATTCTGCCGGTCTGTTCGGAGACCACGATAACCGCCGCATCCGTCTCTTGGGAGAGGCCGATGGCGGCCAGATGCCGGGTTCGAGCCATGTATTCCTCTCCGAGCTTGTGACGGGCCGGCAGCGGCAGGAGGCATCCGGCTGCGGAGATTCTGTTGCCCTGGATGATGACAGCTCCGTCATGGAGAGGGGAGTTGGGGTAGAACAAACTGACCAGGAGGTCCTTGGTGAGTTCTCCTTCGATTTTTGTCCCGCGGTCGACATAGCTCTTGAGCGATATTTCCTTCTCTATGGCGATCAGAGCGCCGATCTTATTGGCGGAGAGGTAATCCACAGCTAAAAAGACATTTTCCAGTTTTTCCGAGATCGATTTCATGAAAGCAGGTGCCCGCAGAGAACGCGACCCAAGGGTTGTGAGAAATATCCGGATTTCTCCCTGAAAAAGGATGATGATGGCGATGATCGCCCAGGGAGCGAAGTTCTTTATGAGCGAATTGGAGACGACCAATTTTCCCCATTGGGTGACGAGGAAGAGAAGACCGATTATTCCGAACCCGATGGCCATCTGGTAAGCCTTGGTATCCTTGATCAGCAGGAGGATATAATAGAGGATGAATGTCACGAGAAGGATATCTATAAGGTCGCTGATGGCGAAGTGTGAAAAAGCATTGATGATATTAGAGAGCATAGCTTCTTTTCTTCTCCTCTTTCTCCCTCATAGAGCCAATAAGGTTGGTTTCATTCATGATCGCTTCAGCTACGAGCACGGCTCTTTTTATCGCTGCCACATCATGGACCCTCAGGATATGGGCGCCGTGGGCCACGCTCAGGATAGAAGAGGCGATTGTCCCTTCCAGCCTTTCCCGGGGAGGAAGGTCCAGAATACTCCCTATGAATGATTTTCGCGAAGTCCCGATGAGAATGGGCCGGTCCAGCTCTCCGAGAACATGGAGTTTGTTGATCAAAGCGAGGTTGTCCTCGAGTCTTTTCCCGAAACCGATGCCCGGGTCGATGATGATGCTCTCTCTTTTTATCCCGGCAGCTTGAGCTTCATTGATCCTCTCTTCGAGAAAAGACTTGACTTCGCGAAGCACATCCTCGTAGTAAGGATCGACCTGCATGGTTTTGGGCATTCCCTTCATGTGCATCAGAATAACAGGCACACCTCTCTCTGCCGCCAAAGGAGCCATCCTGGGGTCGAAGCGGAGAGAGCTGATATCGTTGATGATAGCAGCACCTGCATCGAGGGCGGCTCGGGCGACCTCAGACTTGGTGGTGTCGACAGAGATCAAGGTTTCGGTTTTTTCCCTTAAGGCTTTGATGACCGGGATGACGCGTCTGATCTCTTCTTCAGCCGGGATGGGCTCTGAGCCGGGCCTTGTGCTTTCGCCTCCGATATCTATGATGTCGGAGCCTTCCTTGATAAGCCGCAGTCCTCGTTCTATGGCTTTGTTTTTATCTGAGTATTGCCCCCCGTCTGAGAAGGAGTCAGGAGTGACATTGAGCACACCCATTATCCAGGTGTTTGGGCCTAATGTGATTTCTTTACCGTTGACCTGAAGGATGTACTCTTTTATCACCTTTTACGCTTTAGCCAAGCCTGGTTTTTTTAATGGCTGAAGTTTTTTATCCTCTTTTTTTATTTTTTCTTTATTCGCTGCGGCCGCAGGGGGCGCTTTTTTGCTTTTTACTGCCTTTTTCCCTTTGATGACCGCCTTGAGCTCTTCAGAGTCCAGGACTTCTTTTTCCAGGAGAGCCTTGGCGACTCTGATCAATTTATCCTTGTTTTTCTCTAACAGTTCCTGTGTCCTGTTGTAGTTTCGGGTGATGATTTTTTTGACCTCGACATCTATCATCTCCGCAGTTTTTTCGCTGAAATTCTTGTTCATGGCCAGGTCCCGGCCAAGGAAGATCAGATCGTCTCGCTCGCCAAAGGTGAGGGGACCGAGGTCAGACATCCCCCACTGGCAGACCATCTTGCGGGCGATATCGGTCGCTTTCTCAAAATCGCTGGCAGCGCCTGTGGTGGTTTTATCAAGGAAAAGCTCCTCGGAGAGCCGCCCGGCCATGAGCACGGAAAGCTGGGCTTCAAGATAATCTTTAGAATATGTGTACCGGTCATCGAGAGGGAGCTGCTGGGTCGTTCCCAGTGCCATGCCTCTGGGGATGATGGTCACTTTATGGATGGGGTCAGCTTCGGGGATGAGTGCTGCAACAAGAGCATGGCCGGCCTCGTGGTAGGATGTGCTTTTCTTTTCCTCGTCGCTGATGATCATGCTCTTCCGTTCCACCCCCATCAGAACCTTGTCTTTGGCATTCTCGAAGTCCTCCATGGTGACGTCATTCTGGTTCTTTCGGGCGGCGATCAAAGCAGCCTCGTTGACTACATTGGCCAGGTCAGCTCCGGAAAAGCCCGGAGTCGAGCGAGCCAGAACCGAGAGGGTCACATCCTTGGAGAGCGGGATATTCTTCACATGGACTTTCAGGATGTCCTCCCTTCCTTTGACATCGGGCATGTTGACCACGATTCGCCGGTCGAACCTGCCCGGTCGAAGAAGGGCGGTGTCCAGAATGTCAGGTCTGTTGGTGGCAGCGATAAGGATGATACCTTCGTTGGAGTCAAAACCGTCCATTTCCACCAGGAGCTGGTTCAGGGTTTGCTCGCGTTCGTCATGGCCTCCACCGAGTCCGGCCCCTCTCTGACGTCCGACAGCATCGATCTCGTCGATGAAAATCAGGCAGGGCGCCTGTTTTTTCCCCTGTTCAAAGAGGTCTCTGACTCTTGAGGCGCCGACTCCGACGAACATCTCGACAAAGTCAGAGCCGCTGATGGAGAAGAAGGGGACATCCGCTTCCCCTGCGACAGCCCGGGCGAGAAGGGTTTTTCCTGTTCCCGGAGCTCCGATCAGGATCACGCCTTTAGGGATACGTCCTCCCAGTTTCTGGAATCTCTTGGGGTCTTTCAGGAACCCGATGATCTCCTGGAGCTCCTCCTTGGCTTCTTCCACTCCGGCCACGTCTTTAAATGTGATTTTTTTCTGCAATCCGGAGAAGAGCTTTGCCCGGCTTTTACCGAAGGAAAGAGCCTTGTTGCCTCCGGCCTGCATCTGGCGCATGAAGAATACCCAGAAGAGGATGAGAAGCAAAAAGGGGAGATACATAAAGAGAGTAGAGAACCACGGGCTTCTTGATGTGTCCTTGACAGAGATGTTGACTTTGTGCTCACGCAGGATCTTGACCAGGTCATCGAACTGAGGAGGGGAGATTGTTTTAAAAGAAGTCCCGTCGGCGTATTTTCCTTTTATTTGGTTTCCGGAAATGGTAACTTCCAGGATTTTGTTTCCTTCGACGTCTTGAAGAAACTCGCTGAAGTTAATCTCTTTTTTAACTGTTGCCGAGGATTGAAGCAGGCTCCAGAGGATGATCATGATAATTCCCAGACCGATCCAGAAGAGAATGCTTCGGTATGCTCGACTTGGTCTTTTTTTGTCTGGCATTCTTTATTCCTTTTTCCAGGCTTATTTTATCATTTTTTTTACATGTTGAAAACAAAACTCTCAAAAAAATGACATAACCTATAGTAAATATCAGACTTATTGTCCTTTTTCGCCACCTATTTTGTGATTTTTCCTTCCTTTTTGCCTGACTGAACTCTCATCTTTAGGTATGACGGATATTTCTTTGTGTTAAATGCGTATTTTCAATACTCATTTTATACTCAATAAATTATGGTTGATATCTTCATATTGAGATGATATTTAATAATCAAGATTGGTCACCTATATTCACAGCCCCTCTCACTGCTTCCCCTCGGCTCCAAACCTGGCAGTAGGGGGCTTTAAGCAATGAATAAATTTTAAAAATAGAATAGAGGGATATAAGGCCTAATAAAGACGAACGAAGGAAAAGAAGAATTTAAAAAGGAATTGAGAGTGAAAGCAATATTCCTGCAAAATTGTGACTTATGGTGGATGAACTCATGTCCAAATGAAGATCTTAAAAAACTTCATAAAAAGATGACTTTAAAAAAAGACAAATTTAAACTTCCTAAGGAAAATGAATTGAAAAGACTTAATAAAATTTGCTTGAGATGTAGACATGTTCTTCAGATTCATGAAGCAAAATGCCCTGTTTGCGAGACTAATAATATTTCAAAACCAGCATTCAATATAAGGAATTCAGTTTCGATGGATGTATACTTCTACAAGTGCTTAATATGCAATAGAAACCTTTATTCTACTGAAAGATTTTCTTGAGTTCTGTGACTGAAAGGATAGATGCGAATGGGGCCAGAAAGTCCCCGGAAGTCGGTAAAAAAAGGTAAAAAAAGGGAATAATAAGACATTTCGTTGGAAAACATTGAAAAATTGGCTGGCTGGACATATCTTAAACAAAGAAAGGGTTATTCTAGCGTAGGTCCTCTCCCACCTCTTTATTTGCCCATGCTTATTTCCCAAAAGGGAGAGGGCTAATTTTAAAGGACGCTGAGCATCGGCCGCCTCGATAAAGAAGACGCTTAAAGTTTTGTTGTTCTAGATTGGAGCCCCATATCAACGTTTGAAATTTATTTTTGCATATTTTTCATAATCTTCCACAGCGTCTGTTAAATGTAGAGACAGGACAGTATAAGGGAAGGGTGTGGAAGTTGTCTTGACTGGATTCTCATCTTTAGGTAAGATGGATAATCCCTGGTGGGGCTGTAGCTCAGTTGGGAGAGTGCTTGACTGGCAGTCAAGAGGTCGCGGGTTCAACTCCCGTCAGCTCCACCATCTGTTACCTAGGGTCTCCCCATTGTTTGGACAAAATATAGGCTTGTTTAAGGTGCATTGAGCCTGCGTATCTTGTCCTTGTTTTTCACATTTTAACTGTTTTGATCCTATTCCGCCATCCTCTAGCACTATAGGCGGGAAAACGAGGCTCTGAGAGCCCCTACAAGCAATGATCTCACTTGTGTTCATGTTATACCCTCGGCCCCTCGAACGGCACTTTGACTGCTTTGGTCCCAAAATAGACTTCATGAGGAGTCCGATAGCCGAGCGTCTCATGCAGACGTTCCGTGTCGTAGAAATGGAAATACCTCCCCAGCCCATTACGGGCTTCCCGGACTGTCTGGTAATCATGAAGATAAACTTCCTCGTATTTCACCGTCCGCCACAGACGCTCCACAAAAATATTATCATAGAGTCTTCTCCGTCCATCCATGCTGATCCTGATCCCCGCCTCTTGCAGGCGCCCGGCAAACTCTTCACTTGTAAACTGGGCCCCTTGGTCTGTATTGAAGATCTCCGGCTTGGAAATCCAAAGAGAACTCTCCAAAGCCTGAACACAAAATTCCTTCTCCAGCGTAAGCGATAGCTCCCAGGAAAGGATATATCGGCTGTACCAGTCCATCACCACCACAAGATAGACAAACCCATGAAGAAGTCGGATGTACGTTATATCCGCACACCAGACCTGGTCCGCACGATCGACCGTAACTCCTTTAAGAAGATAGGGATAGATCTTATGCTCAGGATGCGATTGGCTCAACCGAGGCTTGGGGTAGATCGCCTCAAGCCCCATCTTCCTCATCAGGCGTCTGACTCTCTTGTGATTGACCGGATGCCCCACAGACCTCAGCCACGCATTCATCTTGGGAACCCCGTAAAACGGAGTCCGGGTAAACTGCTCGTCAATCAGTCGCATCAGTTCCAGATTGTAGGAATCATCCCGCTGAGAGCTGTAATAATACGATGACCGGTAAAGCCCTAAAAGATCACATTGCCTCGAAATGGCTATCATCCTATTCTCCGGCTCTACGAAACTTCTCTTCCTCTCTACTGGAGCAATTGTGATTTTTTTTTAAGCCAATCCAGCTCCACTTTGAGCTGACCAATCTGCCGATAGAGCTCGGCTTCAAGCTCGTCGCGGTCCTCCTCGACCCTTTTGCGACGGTCAGAGAAAAGATCCGGAAGCATCTCCAGAAGTTGTTTCCGCCACTTCCGGACCATATTGGGATGAACCTTAAACTCGCTTGCAATCTGAGCAATGGTTTTCTCCCCTTTGACCGCTTCCAGAGCAACTTTGGCCTTAAGTGCTGCATCGTGTCGTCTTCGCATGCTGACCATTTTACCATACCTCCTCCAAGGCTATGGCAGGTCAAAATGCACCTTATTGCTCTGTCCAAATTTTGGGGAGTAGTTCATCGAAGACCTGGCCCGTATTTATGTGATGGTGGGTGAATATGATGCTGCAATCGATCAACTCGAGTATCTGCTGTCGATTCCCAGTGAAATTTCCATTCCTTTGCTCAGAATAGATCCGACTTGGAATCCGCTGCGCGATAATCCTCGTTTTCAGAAGATATTATCGCGAGGAAAATAACTCTGACAATTTAAGGCAAAGCGACACAAAGAGCTGACCAGCCAAAACTATAGAAAGAAGCAATAGAGTATTATGAAAAATTCCCTGAATTCTGAAAAAGTGCTGGCTCTATTATCCCTGAGGACGCGAGAAAGAGGCTGGCTGGGCTGAAGATACAGTTATAAATTTGTCTTTCTGTGCGGTTTCACAATCAGGGTAAGGCCTTGGACGTTTTGAACCTCTGCTTTATCGCCGGGTGAGAGCGGCTCCTCGCTCGTTGCCCACCAGAGCTCACCGTGCACAAATACCTTTCCTTCAGTATTGCTCCATTCTTTGACCTCCCCG
>Ga0224506_10000791_pt1 | contig 24857 bp, 14 predicted proteins | sample SF_Jan12_sed_USG_2_FD_169108 | JGI IMG/M metagenome (GOLD analysis project Ga0224506, IMG submission 169108) | Sediment microbial communities from San Francisco Bay, California, United States - SF_Jan12_sed_USGS_8_1 | ecosystem: Environmental > Aquatic > Marine > Sediment | place: USA... | reverse complement strand
AAAATATCGTTGGCGTTGTGCTTCAGTGTAATAATTTTGAAGTGATAGACCTGGGCGTTATGGTCTCGGCCGAAAAAATATTACAGCAGGCAAAAGAACACCAGGTTGATATCATCGGTTTAAGTGGATTGATTACGCCGTCTCTCGACGAAATGGTGCATATCGCTGAAGAAATGCAGCGTTTAGACATTCAGTTACCCATTATGATTGGTGGTGCGACAACATCAAAGGCCCATACTGCGGTTAAAATTGAACCCAAATATTCCAATGACATTGCCGTCTATGTTACCGATGCTTCGCGCGCCGTAAACGTGGCTGCCAAATTAATTAGCAAAGAACATAAATCTGAATTTGTTGCAGAGCGGCGCTCTGAATATGAAAAGGTTCGGGAACGTACCAAGAATCGAAAAGCAAAAGCACTAAAGAGTTATCAGGCGGCTATTGAAGATGGGCCGGTTATCGATTGGGCGAACTACACCCCACCAACGCCTGTCAAGCAGGGTATTGAAGTACTAACAGACTACCCGTTAGAAAAATTGGTACCCTTTATAGACTGGACTCCCTTCTTTATGACTTGGGAACTTTCAGGTAAGTACCCTCGCCTTTTTGATGATCCGATCATCGGTGAAGAAGCCAAAAAACTTTTTGCCGATGCTCAGAACATGCTCAATGACATTGTCACCAATAGAAAATTAACCGCCAATGCGGTATTTGGAATTTGGCCAGCCCAAAGGGAGGGTGCAGATGATATTCTTGTATATCATGCTACCGACCCTGAAGCTCAGCCTACATTACTGCATCATTTGAGACAGCAAACCGAGCACCAGAATGATCGCCCTAACCTGTCGTTGGCCGATTTCATTTCTCCAAACAAAGAACAAAAGGACTATATTGGCGGCTTTGTGGTGACTACCGGCTTGGGTGCCGATGAACTAGCGGCTGAGTATGAAGCACTGCACGATGACTATAACTCCATTATGGTTAAAGCGCTGGCAGACCGTTTGGCAGAAGCCTTTGCCGAGCATTTACACCATAGAGTCAGAACTGAGTTTTGGGGTTATGCCCCAGATGAAAACCTGGATAACGAACAGTTAATCAAGGAAAAATATCAGGGTATTCGTCCTGCTCCAGGTTACCCCGCATGCCCGGATCATCGGGAGAAAGCAACTCTGTTTCGCATGTTAGATGCCGAGCAGAAAATAGGCGTGCATTTAACTGAATCATTAGCCATGTATCCTGCGGCTTCTGTGAGTGGCTGGTACTTTAGTCACCCTGAAGCCAAATACTTTGGACTGGGCAAAATTGACCGCGACCAGATTCGTTCAATCGCCGAACGCAAAGGGGTGAGTGTCGAAGAAACGGAACGCTGGCTGTCACCCAACCTCGGTTATAATCGCTAACGGATCCGGCTGTTTTGGCGGTTGTGAAATAACCGCCAAAACAGGTATATTTCCCCAGAATGACCTCAACCATATTCTGTGACGTAGCCTGTTCTGTTGGTGTAGCCTGTTTTCCTTCTCTTCTTTCATTTTTCTTCGAGAACGTATTTTCCAGGCTTTTATACTTCAACCTACTGATTCTGAACCATATTATTCTTTGGCTAAATACTCTGTTCACTAGTTCACCAATGGATCCCAACCTTCTAGACAAAGCAAACAGGACATTGCAATAAATATGTTTGGCAATCTACTGTGGCTTACATCTCTTAATTTAAACTGGATGGAAAAACTAACAACAAGAGCCTGAATCGGTAGAAAATACGGTGGCCAACCCACCTCCTTTAGTTCTCAAATTTGTTGTCTGACCCTGATACAGTCTGGCTGACATTTGTTGTACTTGTCCCTTATAGGCTACGCATCTAATATCAACCTTAAGTGACTGCTTTTCTCCATCAATCATTAGCACCCGTTCACTAGGAGGTATCAGTTGTTGGGCTATATATTCTGAGTCGATAATCTCAGCCCAAACCCTCTTGGTTAGCTTGGCGCCTCGATAGGCACCTCGGCTGGCATAACCATTAATGGGTTTGAAAAAATAATGTTTACGGCTATTCCAAAGTGACTCAGCATTTTCTGGTGTCACCATTACACACAAGGGTAATGAACGCTGGAGTATTTCGATAGTCGGTTCTTCAATTCCCAACTGTCTTAGCCGAGAGGAATCTGATAACAGGGTTAGATTGCGCTTATCGGCATAAAGTGCGTAGTCATGTGGAGACGGTGTAACTACGGCAATGCCATTTTGATAGGCTGTATTCAGCGTCGAACATTCTGCAGATTCCAGGTAGAAACTGGTTAAGCGGTTATACACCAGGTCGATTCTGGTGTCTCCACAATACAATGCATCATCACGTATATCGAAACTTTTAGGGTCGGCAATGATTGACGTAAAACCATGGCGTTCAAATAATGACTGAAACAGTAAAAACTCCGGATATAAAAACTGAGTTTGCGGATGGTTGTCTACTATAGCAATGGTTTTTAGAGACTGATCTGGTCGTTGCAATGACCATTCTTCTTTAAACATGGTGATCAGTTGGTGTTCAATGTCTACAACATTGGTTTTGCCAGAAAATATCGATTTAATGTCAGTGCATCCTTCTCGCTGGGCATCCGCTAAATATAAATTCAACAAGACACCACCTGCATTAGTATTAATCTCTATCAGTTTTGGGCCCTCTGCGGCGAGGTGAAAGTCATATCCAAAAAATACACCTCTGGGTCCAAAATTATGACGAGCGATATCCGGCATAAGCGTAGAAATATCTCTCTGGAATTCTTGTGTTTGTATGACTGATTCTATCGCAGTAATAATCTGCTTCATGGTCTGAACATGGCTATCTGACAAAAATACCGGCGACTGAGCAAACAGGTGACTATCCAGTAATTTTTCTGATAATCCTGGCTCATTTAGATGGGCTTCGAGACTACGGTGAAGCGCTTTACTATCGACAGCAATACACTGGCAATCTTTGTTCAATGATTCCACTAGTTGACTAACCAAGGCTATGTCCCTTTTATATGTAAGTACTGAATCGAATGCTGTCACCATTAATCTTTCTCTGCCCACTCACGAATTTTGCGTTTTAACTTTTTCTCGACTTTTTCGCTGATGTCTTCCCAGTCTTTTAGGCTATCAGAACTGTTTTCATCTTGTCATTTTTTCAACGTCAATGATTATGTCATCCCATTCTTTGTCTCGTTTTGTTTCTGTAACAGACTTTCTGATCGCCTGAGAACTGCCTCCCCAAATAAGGGTGACACCGAGTAAAAATCCAAAGTCGTACCAACCACCCGTGTTATCCCATTCATATACGGCCACGTTTTCATTAAACAGCCGGGCAATCAAACTGATATAGGAAATCATTCCATGCCAAAGCCCGAACCAAAAACCAGCAGGTTGTTCCGCTATAAATCGATCATGTCCTGCCGAACATGAAGCCATGAGTAACACTAAAATCATCAATAAAACGAATTTGAACCCTTGATATTCTGTGATATTCATTTTCAACAACTCAGCGTCCAGGTGAATCCTAGCCCAAAGATAGTTGAAAAAATTCACCATATGTAAACGCTAAATCAAACGGTGGTATCAAAACACAATTACATCATTGCCTACATTAAAATATACGATTATGCCAAATATTCATACCTTGATCTTGAATGACAAATGTCCTCTATACTTATTGACATATTTACATTAATACTGACTCAAAAATTTTATAGAAACTTTAGCAAATGCTCATAGATCCCGTAATATATAAAACTGCTAAAAATATGTTGCATTTTAACTATTTATGAATAAAATCCCGCGACTTTGAATATTTAATTAGAGGATTTATGGACGTTTAGCCAGGGCGTTTTCGGTTTGATTCAGGAAGCGCAGTTAATATTAATCACGTTTTTTGATTCAATTCCAGAGGATTTCTAATGGGAAACAGTTCTTCCTCCAATGATATTTCAACAGCTACAGTCCTACAAACTGACTGGGATATAGACAAGAGTAAAAATCTATATGGTGTCCACGACTGGGGTGCAGGATATTTTGACATTTCCAACCAGGGAAATGTAGTCGTTAGAACACCCCATGGTAACAACGATGTTGCCCTTATCGATATCATCGAAGGCATGCGTGAACGTGGCATACAAATGCCGGCAATCCTTCGTATTGAAAACCTGTTAGATGATCGAATTAAATCTCTAAACGAATCATTCAAAAAAGCGATCGATCAATTTAATTACCAAAATGACTATCGTGGTGTGTTTCCTATCAAGGTCAACCAACAATGCCATGTCATTGAGGAGATTGCCGACTTTGGCAGAAGTTATCATCACGGATTCGAAGCCGGAAGTAAGGCCGAATTAATTATTGCATTGTCTAATATTAAAGATAATGACAGCCTGATTATCTGCAATGGTTACAAGGACTCTGAATTTATTGAACTTGGGCTATACGCGACTGAAATGGGCATACCCTGCTTCTTTGTTTTGGAAACCCCAACCGAGCTTCCCATTATCCTGGAAAAAAGTCGTGAGTTGGGTATTGACCCTCTATTAGGTGTAAGAATCAGGTCCGCTATCGAAGTTGACGGTCATTGGAGTCATGACAGCGGCGATCAATCGATTTTTGGTCTTTCAACCAGTTCACTTATTAATGTTGTAGAGCAGTTAAAGCAAGCCGATATGTTGCATTGTTTGCAGCTACTTCATTGTCACCTGGGCTCTCAGATCCCAAATATTCGTAATATTCGTAATGGTGTACAGGAAGTCTGTCAATTCTATCGAGGTCTGATCGAAGAAGGAGCCCCTATGGGTTATCTGGATTTTGGTGGTGGCCTTGCGGTTGACTATGAAGGCAGTCGTACCAACAGTACCCACAGTATGAACTACCAGCTAGATGAATATTGCGTCAATATCGTCGAAACTATTTGTGAAAGTTTTAATCCTCTGGATATCCAACACCCGGTCATCATTACTGAATCTGGTCGAGCTACCGTTTCGTATTCCTCATTGCTGTTATTTAACGTCTTGGATGTTAGAGACCATAACCCGGTCCCTCTTCCTGACCATTTACCTGAATCATGCCACGAACTGTTAGCTAACCTATGGGAAGTTAACGAGGTGGTCAGTGTTGATAATTATCAGGAATGCTACAACGATGCGACCTATTATCGTGATGAAATACGCGAACTATTCCGACGAGGGCAAGCATCATTAGGTGATCGGGCCCTAGCTGATAATTTGTGTCTAGCGATTCTGGAACAGGTTGCACAATTTGTAGCCCTGGCACCCCGTTGCCCGCCTGAATTGGAAAATCTTCCCGAAATACTGGCTGATATTTATTATGGTAACTTTAGTCTGTTTCAGTCTTTGCCAGATATATGGGCTATAGATCAGGTGTTTCCGGTAATGCCAATTCATCGTCTTGATGAAATGCCTGAACGAGAAGCCGTTATTGCCGACATTACCTGTGATAGTGATGGCAAAATCGATAATTTTGTTACTCCTGAAGGAATGAAACACACGATTCGACTGCATTCGTTAAAGGAACACGAAGAATATTATCTCGGTGTTTTTCTAGTCGGTGCCTATCAGGAAACTCTGGGCGATTTGCACAATTTATTTGGCGATACTAATGTCGTCAGTGTGCATATAAAAGAACATGGCGACTTCGACTTTGTCAGAGAGTTTCACGGAGACAGCATTGCCGATGTATTGACCTATGTTGAATACGATATCAAGCAAGTCACCGAACAGTTTCGACAGCGATGCGAACGTGCCGTGAAAGAGGGGAAAATCAGCGCATCCAAACGACAAAAACTAATGAAATCATTTAAAGCCAGTCTTGATGGCTATACCTATTTTGAAAAAGAGGAACACTCATGAGTAAAGTTATGATTATCGGTGCTGGCGGCGTGGGTAATGTTGTCGCCCAAAAGTGTGCTCAGCAATCAGACACCTTTTCTGAAATCATTATAGCCAGCAGAACTGAATCCAAGTGTCAGGATATTGCTGCCAGCGTCAAGACAACGACCGGCATCACTATTCAAACGGCTCAGGTGGATGCGGACAATGTTCCTGAACTTGTTGCTTTACTGAAGAAAGAGCAACCCTTTATGGTCATAAATGTTGCCTTGCCTTATCAGGATCTCACCATTATGGATGCCTGTCTTGAAGCCGGTGTTCATTATATGGATACCGCCAACTATGAGCCTCTGGATACCGCTAAATTCGAATATAAATGGCAATGGGCTTATCAGGAACGGTTTGAAAAAGCCGGATTAACTGCGCTACTTGGCAGTGGTTTTGATCCGGGTGCCACCAATATGTTCACAGCCTACCTGGCAAAGCATTATTTCGATGAGATACATTATCTCGACATTATCGATGTCAACGGCGGTGATCACGGCTATCCTTTCGCGACTAATTTTAATCCGGAAATTAACATTCGTGAAGTCAGTGCAGAATGTCGTCACTGGGAAAATGGTGAGTTTGTCACTACGGCTCCCATGAGCAAAAAAGCATCATTTACCTGTCCTGATGATGTCGGCACCTATGACATTTACCGTATGTATCACGAAGAACTTGAATCTTTGACTATGCATTACCCCACACTGAAGCGTGCACAGTTCTGGATGAGTTTTTCAGACAACTATCTCAAGCATCTCGAAGTTCTCGAAAATGTTGGCATGACCGGAATCACTCCGATTGAATTCCAGGGTCAGGAAATTGTTCCTATTCAATTCCTCGCAAAATTATTGCCCGACCCGTCGACACTGGGTCCAAGAACCAAGGGAAAAACCTGTATTGGTGCAGTGGTTCGTGGCTTAAAAGATGGCAAAGAAAAACTGATGTACTGTTATCAAATTTCCGATCACGAATCTTGTTATGAAGAAGTTAAATCTCAGGCTATTTCATATACAACGGGTGTACCGGCGATGATTGGCGCCAAAATGATGATTGAGAAACACTGGTTAAAACCGGGTGTATTTAATATCGAGCAGTTTGATCCTGATCCATTCATGGATGATATGAACGCTTATGGTTTACCCTGGAAGGTGATCGAATTAAACGATCTCGATCTGGACCAAAACTAGTCAACCAGACCATTTGGAGATCTATTAAGCGTGCAATTTACCGATTTTAACAAGCTCGATTTAAGCCGACTGCCCTCGCCCTGTTTTGTGGTGGATGAAGTGGCATTAGAGCGGAATTACAAGATTTTACACCATGTACAACACGAAAGCGGTGCCAGGGTATTGCACGCATTAAAAGCATTTTCGCTTTGGAATAAAGCAGATTTAACTCAACAATATTTGTCAGGAACCTGCGCCAGCGGTTTGCATGAAGCCCGTCTGGGACAGAAGCACTATGGCGGTGAAGTCCATGTATATTCGGCGGCCTACTCAGAAGCAGACCTGGCTGAACTGCTGACTTTTGCCCATCACATTGTCTTTAATAGCTGTTCGCAACTGCTTCGTTTTGAAGCCCAGTGTCGAAAGGCGCTGAAAACCAGAAATGACTTGCAATTTGGTTTACGAATAAACCCTGAATATACCGAGTCGGACATACCCATTTATGACCCCTGTGCATCGGGTTCCCGGCTGGGAATTACCCGGTCAGAATTTAATATTTTTTATGTAAAACCAGAGTTTCAAACCGCCTTTGAATTAATCAGTGGTCTGCATTTTCATACCCTCTGTGAACAAGGCTTTGGTCCTTTGCAGCGTACTCTGATTGAGGTTGAAAAGCATTTTGGTGATTTGATCCCGCACATGAAATGGGTGAACTTTGGAGGGGGACATCATATTACCGCTCCAAATTATCAGGTAGACGAATTAATACGTTGCATTCAAAAGTTCACATCTCGCCATCAGGTCCAGGTATACCTGGAGCCTGGAGAAGCCATTGCTATAGGTACCGGAATACTCAGTAGTGAAGTATTAGACATTACCTTTAATCAATTACCTCAGCTTATTCTGGATACTTCCGCCACCTGCCATATGCCAGACACTCTGGAAATGCCCTATCGCGCCGATATATCAAATGCTGGCCTACCAAACGAATATGACCATACCTATCGTCTGGGGGGCCTCACCTGCCTTGCAGGAGACATCATGGGTGACTATAGCTTTAAAGAACCCAAGGTGGTCGGTGATCGCTTAATATTCGAAGACATGTCTCATTATACCATGGTAAAAACCTCAACATTTAACGGCACACGATTACCTTCTATTGCTATTTGGAACTCTGAAACAGACGATTTAACCATTGTAAAAGAATTTGAGTATGCCGATTTCGAGCAGAGACTGTCTTAACGCTCATACATAAAACATTTTAAAGCCAGCTTGGAGATCGCCAAAATATGTCTGATATGCAGAAGAATCAAAATGAAGCATCGACGTTTCTAGCATCTGAGATTCAACAGTGTCCCATAGGTCAAGCTGCCTTTTCAGTGTTACCTGTGCCTTATGAAAAAACCGTATCCTATAGTGGTGGTACCGGACTTGGCCCAGGTGCAATTATTGAGGCCTCGGATCAGCTTGAAACCTGGGACGGAAAATCAAACCCTTCCTCATTGGGAATTCATACCCGTCCCATCCTGGATTGTAATAGACCCGCAGAACAAGTCATCGAAGCTATTGCACTGGACGTCAAAACCATATTGGAAGCAGGCAGCATGCCGGTGGTATTAGGTGGAGAACATACAGTGACCTATGGGGTTATCAAGGGATATCTGGACGCCGGTTACACAGATTTTGGAGTGGTACAAATTGACGCACATGCCGATTTACGAGAAGCCTATGAAGGTGATCCTCTTAGTCATGCTTCTGTTATGAAACGTATTATCGATGAGAACATCCCTCTTTTTCAGTTAGGCATCAGAGCTTTTTGTGAGGAAGAAATTGCGATACGAGCAAAATATGGTGTTCAATATCTTGATGCTGACGACCTGGTGCCAGACAACATTCAAAGTTTCGAATTACCTGAAGATTTTCCTACCCAGGTATTTTTTACACTGGATATTGATGGCATGGACCCTTCTGTTTTCCCTTCGACCGGAACACCTGTACCCGGTGGATTAAATTGGTACCAAACGCTTAACCTGTTTAAATCCGTTGCCACACAGCGGAAAATCATCGGCTTTGACGTCATGGAATTTGCACCTATCGAGGGATTCCACGCCTATGATTTCGCCGCTGCACAGCTGGTATATAAGTTAATGGGGCTTATTCAACGCACTCAATCTTCCTAAAGCATTCACTTATTTTTAGCAGGGTCAAATTACGTTCATTAACAAAATAATCGAAATAAAAGCTAGACAGGCTGGTTTTTTATGTCTAGCCTAATTATTAGCGTATTGCGGCACAGGGGAGGTGAAGTGGAGATTTCTTAATTGGCTACGTTATTTATCGGGTATCGCGAGGCCGCCTAAGAAAGAGCACAACACCCCTGTGCCGTAATATCGCGAAAATCTAAATAGGCAAGGATTTGCTTATTGCCCCTCTTTTAAAACAACACTCCCTATATCACAAATTAGAATATACTTATGATTATTAAATCGTTTTAATTATAAGGAAATATCCTTATTCTCGTCTGATCAAATTTTATAACCAGAGAATAACGGCCATGTATCAGTACGACCAATATGATCAAAATATGGTTGATGAGCGTGTTAAACAGTATCGTCAACAAACACTGAGATATCTTGATGGCAGTTTGACTGAAGAACAGTTCTTACCATTAAGATTACAAAATGGTCTGTATATACAACGCCATGCCCCCATGTTACGAGTAGCAATACCCTATGGCATGTTAAGAGCCGACCAGTTAAGAGTGCTTGCCGACATAAGTGATCAATATGACCGAGGCTACGGACATATCAGTACACGCCAAAATATGCAGCTTAATTGGGTTAAGCTGGATCAGGTTCCGGATATTCTTGAAAAACTGGCATCCGTTCAGATGCATGCAATTCAAACCAGCGGAAACTGCATACGTAATGTCACCACAGATCAGTTCGCCGGAGTTGCATTTGATGAGGTTGCTGATCCCCGCCCCTGGTGTGAGGTGTTAAGACAGTGGTCTACATTCCATCCTGAATTTGCATTTTTACCTCGGAAATTTAAAATCGCGATCAATGCGAACACATCGAAAGATCGTGCCGCGATCAAGTTTCACGATATCGGCTTACAGATTGTAAAAAACGCTCAACAAGAGATTGGTTTTGAAGTCTGGGTAGGTGGTGGACTGGGACGAACCCCGATTGTAGCTGAAAAACTTGAGGCGTTTATCCATTGGCAGGACATTTTGGGGTATCTCGAATCAGTCCTACGTGTTTATAACCTTAATGGACGACGTGACAACAAATATAAGGCGCGCATAAAAATATTGGTAAAGGCATTAGGAGTCGATACTTTTAGGACCCTGGTTCAAACAGACTGGGACAGTCGTGATCAGCAAAATCTTAAATTAACCCAACATGAAGTTGATCGTATTCATAACTGTTTTACCGCACCGGATTATCAGGTGTCAAATACAGACTTGGACAGCCTTAAAGATATGGCCGCTATCAATCCCGGCTTCAGAAACTGGTTAAATCACAATATCGCTAAACATCGTGTCACTGGATATGTAGCAGTAACTTTAGCGCTAAAAGCTACTGGAGAGGCTCCTGGAGACATTACATCAACACAAATGAATCTAATAGCTGATCTGGCTGAGCAATATTCTTTCGGAGAGCTACGCACCACTCATGAGCAAAACATGGTGTTAGCAGATGTTCGCATTGAAGACCTTTATAGCCTCTGGCAGATCTTGATTGAAGCCAATCTGGCAACAGCCAATATTGGTACACTAAACGATATGATCTGTTGTCCTGGTGGAGACTTCTGTGCATTGGCAAATGCCAAATCAATTCCCATTGCCAAGGATATTCAGGCACAGTTTGAAGATCTCGATTATTTGTATGATCTGGGAGATATACAATTAAATATTTCCGGCTGCATGAATGCCTGCGGTCATCACCATATTGGTGACATTGGTATCCTGGGCGTCGATAAGAAGGGCGAAGAATTTTATCAAATCTCTATAGGCGGCCATTCTCAGTACCATGATGCGTCAATAGGTAAAATCTTAGGACCTTCATTTAAATCTAACCAGGTTGCCGACGTTATACAGAAGATCCTCGACCTCTATGTTACAGAAAGATTTGCCGAAGAAAGTTTCACCCAGGTAGTCCGTCGTTTGGGACATCAGACTTTTAAGGAGAAGGTCTATGCCAAAAAAGCTGCTTAAAAAAGGTGATCCACACCTAACTAATCTAACTTCACCAGATATCGAAAGTTCTGCAGCGGTCACGTTGGAGTTTTGGCAAGAATGTGACACAGACATACCTGAGGAACCCGGTGTTTTAATTCAAACTAACACTACCCTAGACCAGTTAATCAATTTAAAACCAGGATTTGCATTTATCGGTATTCAGTTCAATGCATTCTCTGACGGTCGAGGCTTTTCACTGGCATCACAGATACGGAGTCAACTAAATTATCAAGGTGATCTTCGCGCCTGTGGCGATCTGATACCTGATCAGATCGCGTCATTATTTAACTGTGGATTTAGCAGTATTGAGTTGCCCGAAAATACCAATGAAACTCTGATTTACGAATATATAACTCCCTTCTCAGAGTCGTATCAGACACACCAGCTGTCTCCTACCCCCCTATACCGACGAGTGACCCGTTAGACGTCACTAGAGCATAAAGCATTCATTTTCCATGAATGCTTTGTATCATTTTCTATAAACTGGATACCCCGTATTTTACTAGACAGGATAAATGGTTACCATGTAACTTGATTTGCACACTAATACCTGTAAACAATACCAATCGAATGGCAATAGAGTAAGAGGATGCCTATGAAGTATGACAACACAGCAATTCGATTTAACACAAATAAGAAATACAGACACCTTCTGGATCAGGAGTTTAAACTTGATCTTTGTCAAACCTTCGCCCAGGACAGTGATTTCAACGGATTTGTAACCCTAACAAAAGCCGGCACCTTAACCTTGTCCAAGGGATACGCATGGGACGGTGTATCCTTTCCTATATTAGATGTCGATTCGTGCAAAAACTTAAGAGCATCCGCTATTCATGACGCTTTATACCAATTAATGCGAAACGAAGCGTTATTTAATAGAAAAGGGTTCAAAAAAGATGCAGACCGAATATTTAGGAAGATATGTATACAGGATGGTGTCAGCAAGCCCATTGCATGGATTTATTGGATCGCAGTTAGAATAGGCGGTAAACCAGGTACTGAGCCTGGGAGTAAATTCCCTAATGGTCAATCACCTTGCAAGGATCACTCATAACACGCTGAATTCGCCTGCGCACAGTAAGACTCACCTTCTAAAGTGATACAGCTTTCAGCTACTGAAAAAAGTTTCGGTTATTGCCGATCCCGCGAGCATGCGTGCTGGTAACAATTTATAAGAATCTGGAAAAGACTGTAATCACCGATGAGCTAGTATCATTAACAATTGGTGGTACTCGATTCATGAAAGCTCAATCGTCAGTTTGATGTGTAAACCTATTTAGTGACCATAAGCAAACACGTCAAAGTAAGAAATATGGAGGAAGAACCTACGGAAACATTAAAAACGGGAGACTTATTTGGACCAAATATAATTTAAACTAAAATGAAATAGTTCCGATCTAATCTGACAAGGCACCCAAAAAACGGGTGTCTGTCACATTCAGTCTGAACGACTAAAATTATCATTATTACAGATTAGCGCTTTTCCCAAAACGACTGAGCAAGTGCGCCCATGGATTCAACAGCACTCAGATTACTGCTAGCTGAGCTCTCGATTGAAGACCCGTTTTCTAACGACTCGAGTGAAGAATGACGGATTTTTTCAATATTTTGATTAACTTCATTTGCTACCGCTAGTTGTTCCTCCGTTGCGGATGAAACCTGAATCGCCATATTAGTCATTTCATTCATTCGATCTGTAATTCCAAAAAGTGCAGTAGCAACTTCATTGACACCTTCACTGGTTTGCTTGGATTTTTCCTGAGAATGTTCCATAGCAGACTGCGCCTTAACGCCACTGGATTGCAACTGAGATATAATATTCTGAATTTCAGTTGTTGATTCATGCGTTCTTTTAGCCAATCCCCTCACTTCATCTGCCACTACAGCGAATCCACGGCCTGTATCACCCGCTCTTGCAGCTTCGATAGCAGCATTTAAAGCTAATAAATTAGTTTGTTCAGCTATTCCCTGAATAACGTCTACCACAGTGCTAATGTTGGCTGTATTCTCTACTAAGTCAGTCACCGTTGAGGCGGTTTGAACAAGCTCCGATTCCATTTCATCAAATGACTTCTTAGCTTCTGACATCTTTCGACCATTTTCAGACGACTCCTCACTCACCGATTGTGTGAGTTCAGATGATTCCTGTGAAGAACGTGCAACTTCGTCGAATGATGCCACTAATTCATTCACTGCTGTAGCCGCCTGATCTGTTTCCTGGTTTTGTGTCTCAACCAGTTGTTGGTTAGAACGGATCAGTTCATTCAGCGATTCTGTTGCTTTTTTGACTTCATTTGCTACATCGTCAATTCTTCCAGCTAAAGCTGTAGTTTCAGCTCGTTTCATTAAAAAGCTCATCGCTAATTGCGCAGCATCACCTAGTTGACCGGTATATACATACTGAGAAATTTTATTCTCATAGTCCGCCTTAGATAACTTGAGAACACTCATTAGTGGTTTTACAATCACACCTGCCAATATTGAAAAAGCACCAAAACCAATAGCCAGTCCAATTAGCTGAGCAAACGCCATAGGCATGGTGAGAGCCATAGCGCTCGAAACTCCAAGACCTATGACTGATGACAATATAAATGAAATAGTAAGCTCTGCCTTGAGGCCAAAGCGAGGTATTTTCCATAAAAATGGCGATTTACCATCCTTTAATTTGTTATATAGAGTCTCTGCTCGCTCTACATGCTCCTTTTTCGGCTTGGTTCTTACCGATTGATATTCAGTTTCGCCTGCCGAGTTTTTAACAGGAGATACAAAAGCATCCACCCAATAATAGTCGCCATTTTTACTTCTATTTTTTACCAGATTCATCCAACTTGAATTTGACTGTAAGTTTTTCCATAAATCTTCAAATGCTGCAGGCGGCATATCAGGATGCCGTACAACATTGTGGTTTTTATTGATAAGTTCATCCTGACTAAAGCCGGATATGGTTACAAAATCCTGGTTGCAATAAGTGATGATTCCCTTTTGATTCGTGGTCGTTAAAAGATAACGATCTCCCGAAAAATCCACTTCAGTATTGGTAATGGGTAAATTCTGTTTCATGTGAAAACCCTATTTTAGTTATAACCACCAAGATAAATCAACAAAACCCACGTTATAGAATCTATCAATGATGGCCTATTATTTAGTAATGGCGGCCATCCTTTGAAATAACTTTAACCCTTATTGTTAGTTATAGCTTACAAATTCCATCTAACACTATTTTTTACACCATAACGACATAGCTTCACGGTTCCTATACATCAAGAACTCTCAGCCTGTACTGCTATTATAAATAAGCGAACGAATATTCGGCAGAAATTAACCAAAAGATGAAAAGGCTAGAACTATTAAGACAATAAAGCGGTAAAATCGGTCATCAACTAATAAATAGATGCAGTATATAAAGAACAATATCCGTTAATCGAAATCAGGGTCCTCGTAACTTTTACTAATATGCATTATTTCTTTCTGGCAAAGCATAAAATGTTCAATGGTTTCTGGATCAAACTGTTTCCCTGACTGTTCCTTCAGGTAGCTAATAGCATCAGAAGCCAACCAGGGTTCCTTATAGGGCCGCTTGGATGTGAGAGCATCAAAGACATCGGCTACAGCAACAATTCGAGCAACTTGAGGAATTTCTTCACCTTTTAGCCCCGAAGGATAGCCATTTCCATCCCATCTTTCATGGTGGTGTAAAGCAATTATACTCGCAAGATCAAGTAATTCTGACTCCCCATCTGATAGTAATTCAAAGCCAATTTGCGCATGTGTCTTCATGATCTCCCATTCTTCTGCATCTAATTTACCCGGTTTACGCAATATTTGATCTGGAATACCTATCTTACCGATATCATGCATTGGGCTCGCATTGAGCATGAGATCAACATTCGTTTTGGACCACCCTAAGGAATTGGCGATAATCGCTGAAACCTGGCTCATACGGATAATATGATTGCCGGTTTCATTATCTTTATACTCAGCGGCACGTCCCAGACGCTGCACTATATCTAACCGTGTTTTATTGAGCATTTCCGTCCGTTTGGCGACCAGTTCTTCTAAAATAGAGTTTTCATTTTTTATAATTCTTTGTGCACGACTGACTTCTAATTGCGTTTCTACTCTCAGTAACAGCTCGGTTCTATCAAAGGGCTTTGACAGAAAATCACGAGCTCCAACCGTTAATGCCTTTAACATAACATCACGGCTATTTTGTGCAGTTAACACAATAACCGGTATAGTTAACTTACTCTTGGACTTATCAGGGTCACGTAATAACTCCATAACGCCAAAACCATCAATATGCGGCATATTGATATCCAATAAAATTAAATCTGGTTCCAGTTTATCGCAGCTTTCAAGAACCAGACGTGGATCCTGAATAGACGTTAGATTTGAGTAACCCTGTGACGAGAGCAGCTTTTCAAGTAATTTCAGATTTACTGGCTCATCATCTACAAGCAGTATTTTTGAAGTAGTTAAACTTACATCAGTCACTTTTTTTTACCTTTTTTGGTGGTCATTCAAATGCCTGGATACAATATCCTGCGTGTCTTTTAAATTCAACGGTTTCGTCAAGTAATCCGAAAAACCTGCCTCTAAGCCACGTTTTATATCTGATGGCATTGCATTAGCCGTTACAGCAATAATAGGTACGTTTTCAAATTTTCCACTCGCCTGCAAAATTTTTAACACATCATAGCCATTTAATCGAGGCATATTGATATCCAATAGAATTAAATCCGGTGCCTCAGATAATGCCGTTTCAATACCCAACTCAGGATCTTGCACCGCAATCGCATTCACTTTTCCCATTCGCGTCAGAATTTGGCTGATCAGTTTTAAATTAGCCGGGTTATCATCTATACAGATAACGGTATAGTTATAATCGTCAGATTGTTGATTGACGTCGTCTACAGTCCGCATCTTATCAAAGTCTAAATTTTTCAGTTGCTGTTCATTGGCCAGTGGTAGTTCCACCCAAAACGTAGAACCCTTTCCAAGGTCACTGTCACAACCGAGCGCCCCATTCATCGTTGTTACCAAACGTTCCGTAATGGTAAGGCCAATACCGGTACCTTCCACACCGGTCAAGTCAGCACCTAGTCTATTAAAGGGTTGATAAAGCTCATATTGTTGCTCTTTTGATATACCTGGACCGGTATCCGATATATTAATTCGAACCACCTTATCTTCTAGCACATCAACGGTTATCGTTATGCTACCTTTAACCGAGTTATATTTAATACCATTTGATATAAGATTCAGTAAAACCTGCTTTAATCTCACCCGATCAGCAAATACGCTAACCAGTTTCGGCGTGTTTATGTTAAAGGTCAACTCCCTATCATTTGCCATCGGCACTGTTAAATCATAGCACTCTTTTATTAACGAACTGACTTCAACAGATTCCATCGACATTTCAATTCGACCCGATTCAATTTTTGAAAGATCAAGAACATCATTGATTAAATCCAGAAGATGCCCACCGGCTCGTAGAATTTCTTTTATATTATCCCTTTGATCAACTGTGATATCCTCATCGTGTTCCAATAGCTGTGCAAAACCAATAACCGAATTCATGGGTGTTCTCAACTCGTGACTCATATTTGATAAGAACTCTGATTTGGCCTTATTTGCTTTCTCCGCCATTTTCGTTGCACGAGACAAATCTTTTCTACGCTCTAGTTCTTCTGTAAAATCAATAAATATCACAAATATATGGGTGATATTCTTCGCGACATCCTCAATCAAGCCAAAGCTATTATATGCACTAAACTTACTACCATCATTACGAACTCTTTCTGTTAATCCCTCCCATGGCACTCTACTTTTCAGCAATGATTCCAGAATCTCATCCCTGACAGACTTGTCACCAGCGATGCAAGCAGTAAAATTCTCGTTAACCATATCATCTCTATTTAGCCTCATTTCAGTAAGAAAGGCCTGATTACTAAAAATCACCTTTTGATCAGAATTAGCGATCACGATACATTGGCTGCTGGAATCGAATACCTTTCGAAATAAATCAAGATGAGTTTGAATAGATTTTTGTTCGTGAATATCAGAATGAATGCCTATCATTCTCTTAGGGTTACCATCTTCAAATCGAGCCACTACGGCACCACGGCATAAAACCCATAAATATGTTTCATCTTTGCGCCGCAAACGCAGCTCAACGATATAATCATCTCGTTTACCTTCAAGATAGTCAGACAACGCCAGATTGACGCCTTCGATATCATCTGGATGAACACTGTTTACCCAGGTATCTACATGGTGGGGTAACTCGAATTCTTCAAATCCAAGCATTTGCATATATAACCGTGAAAATTTCATGTCACCACTGGTAATGTCCCAATCCCAAATACCATCACCGGCACCTTCGATCGCCAGGCTTAAGCGCTCTTCACTTTTTTTGAGAAGATCCTGTGTTTTTTGTGACTCGGTTATATCCTGATAAACGCCGAGCACACCGGTCATTTCATTTAATGAATTTTTCAACGGCACTATGCTGGAGATGACTGTTTTGGTATTGCCATCTGCAAAGGTACGTTCTTCCTTATATTTAAGTCTACCCATATGAGTGTCTAAAACGTCAGATATGACTGAATCGATATAATCAACAGAACTCTTAAACCAAGGCATATCTCTATCTGATAAGCCTACAAGATCTTCCTCGGATTTGAGGCCCGCATCCTGATAAAAAGCTTCATTACCACCAACATAATTCAATTCAGTATTCATCCAGAATACACGATCTGGAATATTATCGATCACCTGCCTCATCATGGTATTTGCTTGCGCTAAGTCAGACTTATTTACAGCTAACTCTATTTCGGTCATTTTACGATCATGAATATCCTGCACCACCCCTAACATATGAGCAGGGTTACCATCCGAATCGTATGTCACGGCACCACGTTCCAATAACCAGCGCAATTCACCCGTTTGCCAAACAACACGATGTTCAATTTCATAGACTTTTCCGTCTTTCACTGCTTTTGAAATCGATTGCTCTACCAGAGCTCTATCATCCGGATGAACCGCATTAATAAAATTTTCGTAACTGGTTTCTACCTGACCGGGTTCATAACCAAATAATGGAGCGATTTTTTCAGACCAGAATAATTCACCAGTCTCAATATTCCAGTCCCATGTTCCAACATTGGCAAAGGCCTGGCTTTGCCGAAGCATATCAGCATATGCATGTTGCTCTATACTGTCTGTTTTCAAAGAAGAGATATCCGTGCGTACAGTGCAATAGCCCCATATCTCGCCACTAGAGCCAAAACAAGGCGTAATGGTTGCTTCTACCCAATAATGTGCACCCTGCTTCCTTTTATTACAAATTGCACCTTTCCAGGTGTCACCCTTTTTCAACGCAGACCACATGTCTTGATAAAACGCTTCATCATGAAGATCTGATTTTACCAAATTATGGTTGGCACCGATAAGCTCCTTTCTACTATAACCACTAGCTCTACAGAACTGATCATTGGCATACATTATTCGGCCTTGTATGTCTGTTAAACTAACACTTGCATGCTGGTCAATTGCATGGGTAATTTGACTGGAATATAGGTTAGTCAGTGATTTCTGTTGATCAACATTCAAAGCTTTCCGGACCACAATAAACTTTAGTTCGTTTAGTGAAACTGAAAACGACAGGTTAATTGCACTTGGGATTATTGACTGACCTGGCTGACTAAAATCGGTAATTCTCAATACGGCAATATAGGTATCTGCACGCTTTAGAATGTGTTTTGCGAAGACCAATCCACTCAAATCAGTGCATATCATTAATGCAGGCGATTGATCTGCTGGTAATGACTCTAGTGAAGAAAAATGACTAACGTTAAAATTCGCAGACTCTAAGCCGTCTTGTAATCGGCGTTGATTTTTATCTGACTGACTTCCAGAAAGAAACCAAATTTCAGTTTCCTGGTGATCGGAAGAGTGTATACCCGACAATTGATGTATCCACATACTAAGCTGCGTCGAGCCTACAATATCGGTCACGCCCATTTCTAGCCATTCTAATATGGCAGAGTCAACCAAATCATCTTCTGTGAATACAAGCCAATAGTCAGAAGACGAAACTAGCGATACCAGATTGGCATACTGTTTTCGGACGTTTATTTCCAACCAATCAATGGGAGTAATTAACAATACAGTGCCATTGACGTCAACCGGCGCCATAAGATCCTTTAATTCTATAACGTCTATATTTATTGGCAAGTCGATCGTTTTTAAGAGGTCAGAATTATCACTAGCGACTAGCAGTAATGTAACCTTATTGTTATCAACCACTGTTACTTATCCTTACTTTTGCATGCCTCATATATCAATTGTAGTCGGTAATTAATAATATGAACAAATCACACGTCATGAAATCTATCTGTTTTGCCTTCCAGGTAAGGTCTGGGCAAACATTTTAATGAGTAAACTTCATCCTTTATTAAGCGAATAACGCGTTCATTTTGCCAGCATTTGTGATATTAAAATAAAAGACGATCTCAGCAAATATTGCTCTTGTCTGGATCTAATTATGGGTTAAGTGACAATGGATAAATTTGAGTCTTTCTTTGCGAGACATTTAAATGGACCCAGTGGTCGTATATGTCTTTGCAAGCGAAAGCGAAAGCGAAAGCGAAAAGCGTATTATATGAATATTTACACCTGTTTTATATTTTATAAAAAAACAACCGTTTGGGTTAAAGTTAACGATTAAGTTGAAGATAAATTCAGGGTTAATAACTTTTAACCCCTAACATAGTGGTAAGCTAGTATTAATTGATCAATTCACTTTACACAGGGTGTCTTCTCTAGGAATACAATTTAATTTTCGAGTTGGCTGTTAAAGACAGGAATAGTCGTAATGCCTAATAATAAAAAAATAGATTTTCATCTGGAGCTAAAACACCATTCCAAAAGAGTGACACTTTTAGTTGCAATATTCGCTATTGTCTCTGCAGCCTCACTTTATGCTATCTACTATATGTCCAACCTGGCACTTCACATACCCCAGCATACTATGCCGCTTTATAATTCAGCACTCAAAGTAAAATTCCAACTATCCCTGTATCAACTCTGGCTAGAAGATATAGAAGACGTAGAAAAAATCGAATTAAAATCGATAGAGAGAGAATTAAACAACCAATTATTACCCATAGAAACCTTAATAAATTATATACTCAGTAACACATCAGTTGACAATGACATCCCTCCCAGTGAATCACTATACCATCAAACTGAAGACATTTTAGCTGAAGTACAACTATTGAGATCTCTGGGAGAAAAAGCACTTTACCAAAAGATCGATACCAATAATCAGTTAGGCAACCAAGTCGAATTTGAAAACATTTTTAACAGCATTCTTCTAAAGATAGGTAAGTTAGAACATATGCTCTATAAAACTATTGACACTGAAGTCATGCTATTAAAACAGTCAGTCAACACTGTTTTTATAATTTTACTGTTAATTACAAGCGTATTTATATTAATTTATTACCGTCAAAATCTAATACGTAATACGCAAAGCAGGCAAATCCTGGAACGAGAAGAGCGGATACAATTAATATTCAATGCTGGTCCAGTCGGATTTATAATTACCGATGAAAAAGGCATTATTCAATCCTTTAATCAGGCAGCTGAAACCATGTTTGGCTATCAAGCTTCTGAAATACAAGGGCATGGCTTTAATCTTCTGACACCAGAACCATTTTCCTCCCAATATATACACCAATTGAAGCACTACCTTAACACGGGTGAGGATCCGGTGAGCGGTCAAATACGTGACCTTATTGGCCTGCGCAAAGATAAAACTACCTTTCCAATGGAGTGGTCAATTAATCGGATAGTTATGAACAATAAAGATGTGTTTGTTACTATTGCTCGAGACATCACTGAAAAGAAAGAAGCCGAAGATAAAATATTAGAAAGTCAAAGCAACCTTCGTTCAACAATCGAGTCAATGATGGATGGTGTTTTATCTATAGATAGCCAGGGTCATATTAAATTTGCAAATCGGCAATTTTTAAAAATATGGAATATACCTGACCATCTAATGGCAATGAATAGTGATCAGGTTCTGCTCAATCATGTTCTCGACCAACTTGTAAATCCGGAAGAATTTCTGAACGAAGTGGAGCGTTTATACCACTCTAAAGAAGATTCACATGATATTTTACATTTTCGCGATCAGCGTTTAATAGAGCGCCGATCAGCAGCAGTAATACAAAATGACGAGATATCCGGAAGGGTGTGGATATATAATGATATTACTGAGCGGGCCAATTTGGAAAGCAATCTAAAGGATTTCCAAAACACGCTGAATCAAACAATCGACTGTGTCTATATATTTGATGCCGAAAGTCTGAAATTCTCCTACATTAACCGCAGTGGTTATGAGCACCTTGGATACACAGAAGCTGAAATGATGACAATGAGCCCGGTCGAAATTAAACCGGACTATAATGAACAACAATTCCGACTCATGCTGAAGCCATTGATTAATGAAGAGATTGCTTCATTAACATTTGAAACCCTCCATCGACACAAAAAAGGCCAAGACCTTTCCATGGAGATTACACTTCAGTATATATACAACGATAAAAATAAGGGTCGTTTTATCGCTGTTATACGGGACATTACAGAGCGCAAATTGATTGAACAAAAACTACTTAACGCAAAAGAAGAAGCAGAAAGAGCTAACCAGGCTAAAAGTGAGTTTCTGTCTCGTATGAGTCATGAACTACGAACACCTCTTAATGCAATACTTGGTTTTGGACAACTTTTGGAATTAGAGGACCTCGCACCACAGGACCTTGAAAATGTAAGTTATATATTAAAGGCTGGTCACCACCTGACTGACTTGATTAACGAAGTATTGGATATTGCCCGGGTTGAATCCGGGCGATTTAATATGTCGCCAGAGCCTGTGCCAGTGACTCAAGTTCTTCAAGATGCATGGATCCTAATGGGGCCACTCGCTACTTCAAGAAACATTACGCTAATTGATAACAGTGGCGACATAGAAAACACTCATGTACTTGCCGATTTACAACGTCTGAAACAAGTATTATTAAACCTGATGTCTAATGCCATTAAATACAATCACGATGGTGGCTCAATCACCTTATCGAGTCATCGGAATAACCAGGGTATTATCCGCATCAGTGTCAGCGACACCGGACCTGGAATTTCTAAAGAGAACCAGCACCGTATATTTGAACCATTTGAACGCTTAAATGCAGATGAATCAGGGGTTGAAGGAAGCGGTGTAGGACTGGCATTAAGTAAAGCACTCATTGAAGCCATGGGGGGTAAGCTGAGCCTGGATAGTGAACCTGGTGTTGGTACAACATTTTGGGTTGAACTTTCAGAAATAGAAGACATTTGCGAAACATTACAGCTCCCGGAAACAAATAATTCAGATGACAACAATGACACTGCCTCCCAGATTTACAAAGGAAAAGTACTTTATATCGAAGATAACATCTCGAATATGAAGTTAATCGAGGTTGCTCTTGCCTGTCGTCCGGGAATTGAACTTATGAGTGCAATGGAAGGTAATCTCGGCATCGATCTTGCCTTGCAGCATAAGCCAGACATGATTTTACTTGATCTCCATTTACCGGGTATTTCTGGGGATCAGGTACTAGCCCGTTTAAAGTCAAACCCGGATACAAGCGATATACCCGTGGTAATTATTAGCGCCGATGCGACTCACAATCAAATTGATAAACTTCTGAGGGAAGGCGCATACCAATACCTAACAAAACCGTTTAATATTAAGGAGCTATTACACACATTTGATAAGGCATTAGAATCTCTAGACTCATAAATAGACACTTATTCGCGTGAGACCGATGACGGTAGTCCGCCAGGTTTATTTATCTGACATCTAGCCTGAAATCGATCAAGCAAGATTTCAAATAAAGACCGTAAATTTGGCCAGTAAACTATTTGTGCCGTGCTATTTAACTAGAAAGACCAGTGTAGGATTGCAATTATTGATTATTTCATTAAAGTCGCCTGCATAATTTAACGTTATATTAAAAAACGTCTTCAGGGCGGGGTGAAAGTCCCCACCGGTGGTAATCCTGATGTTAGATAACAGGTCAGCCCACGAGCGCCTATGCTATAAAGTATAGGGTCAGCAGATCTGGTGTAACTCCAGAGCCGACGGTTATAGTCCGGATGATAGAAGTCGTTTCTCATAAAGTTGCCAATACAGGTGTTTGCCTGCATTGTTGCGATTCTATTTGTTAATGCCCTGAATATATCACCTGAATTTTACATGGAATCGATATGTATAGCGGCATTATCTCTATCATAATAATTCATTGGCCTCTCCATTCAACACTTCAACGGTGTCGATTGTATGCATAGCTACTATATGAAAATGGCTATTGAGCTGGCTAAAAAAGGCCGCTATACCACAGGGCCCAATCCTAGAGTGGGTTGCATCATTGTAAAAAACAATTCTGTTGTTGGCCGTGGATGGCATCGGTATGCAGGTCAGAATCATGCAGAAATTGAAGCGCTAAAAGATGCAGGTTCTCGTGCTATCGGTGCTACTGCCTATGTCACCCTGGAACCCTGCTGTCATACAGGGAAAACAGGTCCCTGTACTGACGCCCTGATCAATTCTGGTATTAAACGTGTCGTAATTGGCATGATTGATCCAAATCCATTGGTTGCAGGACATGGTGTATTAGCTTTACGTCAAGCAGGCATATCGGTTACCACCAATATTCTTACTGAGGAATCAGAAGAACTTAATCCAGGTTTTATTAAACGTATGAATCATGGATTGCCCTATGTCCGGTTAAAACTGGCATCGAGTTTAGATGGCAGGACCGCCATGACTAACGGTGACAGTAAGTGGATTACCGGAAAAGAAGCTCGCCGGGAAGTTCAATTAATCAGAGCTCAAAGTCAGGCTGTTATTTCAGGTATTGGAACTCTGCTGGACGATGATCCGTCGTTTAATATTCGACCTGAAGAGTTTAATCTTAACAATGATAATCTGGATGCCAGTATTCAGCCGCTCCGTGTCATTCTGGACTCCATGTTAAAAACACCCGCTAATGCCAAAATATTTGAATCAGGTTCAAAACCATTAATCATTTGTAGTTGTGACCCTGAAGATCGTCCAGATCTCAAACATAAAGCCGAAATTATTCAACTTCCAACTAAGAATAATCAGATCGATTTGAAACGGGTTTTACACATATTAGCCGAGCGACATTGCAATGAAGTTCTGGTCGAATCGGGAGCCACTCTTGCAGGTAGCTTTTTATCTGAGGGATTGGTCGATCAACTAAAGCTGTTTGTGGCCCCTGTATTCATGGGAACAGCAACCAAAGCTCTTTTTAACTGGGATATTGCACGGTTTGAAGATAGGGAAAATCTAAAGATTACATCGATAACCCCAGTTGGTCACGACTGGCTAATTACTGCTCTACCTGAAATTAATATGAACTAAGTAACTGGAGACTCTATGTTTACTGGAATAATACAAGCCGTAGG
>Ga0224506_10000790_pt1 | contig 24886 bp, 23 predicted proteins | sample SF_Jan12_sed_USG_2_FD_169108 | JGI IMG/M metagenome (GOLD analysis project Ga0224506, IMG submission 169108) | Sediment microbial communities from San Francisco Bay, California, United States - SF_Jan12_sed_USGS_8_1 | ecosystem: Environmental > Aquatic > Marine > Sediment | place: USA... | reverse complement strand
TCTATGGCTTGCTACGCAATACCAATACCGTGCGTCTGCAAAAGGAGAGCTGGACTGTACCCGGAAGCTACCCGTTTGCAGACAAACAAGTCATCCCGTTACGCGCAGGTGAAAAACTGGAATGGAAACTGGTTTAACCCGAAGCGGGTAAAAATCGGTTATCATGTCCTCACCTGAGTAACAAAGACATCTATTGTGAAGTACAGTATTGCTGATCGATTCCGAGGTTTTCTGCCGGTTGTAGTGGATGTAGAGACAGCCGGTTTTAATCCAAAAACCGATGCCCTGCTGGAGATCGCGGCCGTCATCATCCAGATGGACGACAAGGGCAGGCTCTATCCTGCCTCGACACATCATGCCCATGTGGAACCCTTTCCCGGCGCCAACCTGGAACAAGCTGCCCTGGACTTCACAGGTATCGATCCCTATCACCCCTTTCGTGTCGCGATGCAGGAACGTGATGCTCTGGGCAACATATTCAGTCCCATACGCAAGGCGGTAAAAGAGTCGGCTTGTACCCGTGCGGTGATGGTGGCACATAATGCCATCTTTGATCTGGGCTTCCTGAATGCTGCTGTGGAACGTTGTGGTATCAAGCGTAATCCGTTTCATCCCTTTAGCAGCTTCGATACAGTGACTTTGGGTGGCCTGGCCTATGGTCAGACCGTACTCGCACGTATCGCCAAAGAGGCCGGAATGAAATGGGATGAGCAGGAGGCGCACTCGGCCAAATATGATGCCGAAGGCACCGCGGAAATATTTTGCGGCATTATCAACCGCTGGGATGAGCTGAATCCCGAATTTACGACCCAGCTCTATACACATGACATGCATGAGGATATCTTTAACGAAGGCTAGTTGTTGCTCTATAGCCTTCTGATATCTTCTCTACCGGCCCTGTTACTATCCCTTATTGTACATATTCGCCAGGGGTTCCGGTCTGTGTATCCCGTAGCCCTGGGCGTAATCGATCCCCAAATCTTCTACCTTGCCCAGTATCAAATCGGTTTCGACAAATTCCGCTATCATCTGTAGTCCCATAACACGACCAACATGACAGATGGATTCCACCATCGTATAACTGACCAGATCGTTATCAATATCACGCACGAAGGAACCGTCGATCTTCAAATAATCTACCGGCAGGTTTTTTAAATAATTAAATGATGAAAGACCGGAACCAAAGTCATCCAGCGCAAAGTAGGCTCCATGACGTTTTATTTCATTAATAAAGGCTATAGCAGAACCAAGATTGGCAATCGCTGCGGTCTCGGTGATCTCAAAACAGATCTGTGAAGGACTGATATCAGGATCTGTTAGCTGAGAGGTGATATAGGGCAGAAAATCCTTATCACTCAATGTCGTTCCGGAGAGATTAATGGTTAATACGCCATCATAATCACGCCCATCTTCACGTAACCATTTTAAGGTATGTTCCACCACCCAGCGATCCAGCTTCGGCATCAGATTATATCTTTCAGCTGCCGGAATAAATGCCATAGGCATAATGATCTCGTCGTTGGCCTGTAAGCGAATCAGAATCTCATAATGTGGAGGGGCATCATGCTTCAAGGCCCTGATCTCCTGCATATAGAGCATAAAACTATCATTTTTCAATGCGTCATTTATTCTGCCCACCCAATGCATTTCGCCATGACGAAGAGCGACCTCTTCATCATCCGGTTTATGCACATGTATACGATTACGCCCACTGTCCTTGGCAATATAGCAGGCCATATCCGCTTCACTGAGAACAGTAGTCAGATTTTTGGAATTCTCATCAATGTAGACAACACCGACACTGATACCCACGCGAAAGGATTTCTCTTTCCAGACAAAAACGTATTCCTCGACCATCTTACGCAGTCTCTCGGCAACATCATTGACCTCTTCCTGACTCTGATTCTCAAGCAAGACACCAAACTCATCGCCACCAAGACGGGCGAGATTATCCGTATCACGTAATTGTGACTGAAGTAATCTGCTCAATTGCCGCAACAATTCATCGCCGGCAATATGACCACAGGTATCATTAACCAGTTTAAACTGATCAAGATCGAGATAGAGCATCGCATGCTCGGTTTGATGCTTTTCTGCATCCACCAGTAGTCTGCGCAAATTGGATTCAAAGTGGTTCCGATTCAGCAAACCGGTAAGGGAATCATGTGTGGCCTGCCATACCAGTTGCTGTGACATGGCTTTGGTCTTCGTTACATCATGAAATACCAGTACAGCACCGATGACTATACCTTCATAATTTTTTATCGGCGCAGCAGAATCCTCGATAAAATACTCCTGACCGTCCCTGTTTAACAGCATAAGACGTTCATTAAACTCAATGATTCTCTGTTCTTTTAGACAACGCTCTACCGGGCTTTCAATGCGCTGGCGGGATATCTCGTTTACTATATAAAACACATCATGCAATGGCCGTCCGGTTGCCTCATCCAGACTCCATCCGGTAATTCTTTCTGCCACTGGATTTATGTAAACAATATTGCAGGATATATCAGTGGTAATAACTGCATCACCAATAGATCGTAGTGTAACCTGAGCCTGCTCTTTTTCTTCAGCCAGAGCACGATGAGCAGCTTGTTGTTCGGTAATATCGCGTACGATACCAACATAACCTAGCAGGGTACCTGCTCGATCCCGAACAACAGAGAGTACTGTCTCGCAGGTAAATTCCTCGCCGCTATTACGCACATAATCTGAAATAAAATGGCTATTTTCTTCGTCCATGTTTTCATTAAACTTTACCGCATTTTCCAGATATTCTTCCGGTTTTTTATAGAGGAACTCCAGAGTTTTACCTTGCAAGGATTCTGGTGTATAGCCAAACATTGCCTCAACATTGTTATTGGTAAAGAGTACCCGCCTTTGTGGATCGACAAAGATAACGGCATCTCCCAGGCAGCTGAATATCGCCTCGAACTCTGCCTTGCTTCTGCTTAAAGCCATCTCTGACTGATGTAGTTCTCCAATTCGTTCTTTTATCGTTCTGGCCATGGTTTCAAATGTTTTGGCCATAACGCCGAACTCATCATCACCTATACCACGGGGCTTAATCTCATAATCACCAGCGGTAACCTTATTGGCAAAATATATTAATTCGCCTATATGTCGGGTAAGAAAATATCCTGTTACAGACAGAACGATGAGTGTTAATACAATCTCCGACAAGGCAATATACATACCCTGCTCTATAAGATCACTTCGGGATTTGAGCATAGATGCCATAGCGATACCGTACCGGACTGTACCAACCTGGTAGTCACCAACATACAAAGGCATGACAGAATCGTACACCTCGTCCGCATCGGAGGCATCTATACTAAGGTCCAGAACCGGCAGACTGGCCTCATCTATATCCCCCGACTTGGAAAACAGCTTCCCCGTTTCATCAAATACGGCAATATAATTAAATCCATCCACCTCGGACGAGATCAATTGCTGAATAATGACATCCGTAGCGGCAAAGTCACGTGCAAATAATTTTGAGGCCAGCGCCGCCTGTAGCAGAGGTGCGGTTAGATGCAGTCGCGCCTGGGTTTGCTGGATAATAGCCTGATCAACAAGGCGTACACTATTATAAAGAAGAAAACTTAGCATCAATGCTTCCACAACGATGCTGATTAAGAGCATGCGAATACGGAACGATTTATACAAAGGTATGCGCATAACTCACCAATTATAAGTTGTCGGTATACGCATCTAGTTTCTGCATAGTTTTGTCTCTGATCTCTTGATATCCATGAAACACATATGTCTTCCCTGCATCTGTAGCGGCAAAATCTAATGCTGCATTCTTGAATAGTTGCACCATTTGTACAGAAACTTTGCTGTTGGCCATAAACATAAAACCGGGAAGTTTTTTTGTCTCACCTATTTTTCGTACAATAGGGCCGCGAGCTTTGATAAAACCATAATAGAGATTTATCCCTGTTACGGCCGCCTCACTTTCCCCTCTGATCACCGCATATATGGCATTGTTGTGGTTACCGGTGGGAATAATTTCAATATCCTTTCCATTTACCAATCCATATTCCTCTCGTAACTGATGCTCTGCAAGACGGTAGACAATCGACGAGGGTGCAGCAATAGTGAGGCGCTTTGCTTTTAACTCCGAAATATTCTGAATTCCAGAGTCAGACTTCACCATATAAACGCCCTGCACATTATGTTTGGTCATGGCGATACGCTGGTAACCATCCCTTGATTCTGCCAAACGACCGAAATGAGGCGCAGTGAGGATGATATCGAACTCATTCTCATGTGTTCGCTGCAGAAAGCTTTGATAATCCGCGGATGTCAGGATCTGTATGCGGTACCCGGTAGAGGTCTCCAGGTGTTTGACAAATGACTTGTGATGCTCAATCAGTTTGGCAGGATTTGCATAAGGGAATAAACCCAGTCGGATAGACGTATCAGCTGCCAGACTGTATGGAGGTACGGACAGCAAGATCATCAGGTACAAAAGACGTTTACGCATTGAGGCTCCCATGACTGTAATTGTGAAGAGTTATTATTCTTCTGGGAGTTTGTACTCCTCTTGTTCTTTGGCAATATAAATCTATGCCTTCCTTGATGCAAAAAAAAACCGGATAAAATATCCGGTTTTTTTTATTAACAGAGAGTTGGCGGTTATTCCGCAGTGCTTGCGCTGCTCTCGTGTCCGGCCATCGCCTCATCGACCATCTTCTTCAGCTCACCCGTTTGAAACAGCTCCAGGGTGATATCACAACCACCTACCAGCTCACCCTTGATATAGAGCTGCGGGAAGGTTGGCCAGTCGGCAAAGCGCGGCAGATTTTCGAATATCTCGGGATCTTCCAGTACATTGACATAGGCAAATTCAACGCCGGTCTGCTGTATCGCCTGCGAGGTACGGCTTGAGAAACCACAGGAAGGAAACTGCGGGGTACCCTTCATATATAAGACCACCGGGTGGCTATCGACCTGCTGCTGGATACGTTCCAATACGTCCATAAATCTTTCCTCAACTATTTCGTGCCCATACAGGCATCATTCAGAGATTGGGCTATGATACCTTGGCAAAAAAAATACACAAGTAATTTACTCGGATATTTAACCTTTATGTCTTTAAGGCTAATGGCCGTCGATATGCGTCTGTAACCATAACTCTAATAAGGCCAGATGCCAGAGTTTACAACCCTCGATACGTGTAAAGTTATCAGGCGACTGTGGATGGTCCAGCAGGTGACGGACATAATCCGGGCTGAAAAGACCGCGCTCGCGGGCCGCTGGCTGGTCGAGAATATCGCGCATAAACTCAAGGAACTCACCGCGCACGTACTTCAGCGCCGGCATCGGAAAATAGCCTTTGGGACGATCGATGACCGCATCGGGTACCAGGCCCCGTGCCACTTTTTTAAGGATATGTTTGCTGCCCATACCACCGGCATGATTGCCCAGCTTCAGCTCCGGTGGCATCTGCGCCGCCAGTTCCACCAGATGATGGTCGAGGAACGGCACACGAGCCTCCAGTCCCCAGGCCATGGTCATGTTATCGACCCGTTTGACCGGGTCATCGACGATCAGGGTGGTGGTATCCAGACGCAGGACCTTGTCGATGTAACTGTCTGCACCCGGCTGTGCAAACAGCTCACCGAGGATGCGCGAGGTATGGTCCTCACCACGGTATCTGGGTGTCACCATACGCAGATATTCAGCATGGTCTCGATCGAAGTAGTGGCGGGCAAAACGCTCTACATCACTGCCTTCGGTCTCGGCCGCCATACGCTCGTACCAGAAATAACCGGCGAAAACCTCATCCGCCCCCTGGCCACTCTGTACTACCTTGACCTGCTGCGAGACCTGCTCGGAGAGCAGGTAGAAGGCTACCGCATCCTGACCGAACATCGGCTCGGACATGAAATTAACCGCCTCGGGCAGGCGCTTGAGTACCTGATCATTGGGGATGTGGTATTTGTGATGCTGGGTCTGATAACGTTCCACCACCTGATCGGAGAACTCGAATTCACTGCCCTTCTCCTCAGGCTGATCCTCGAAGCCGATAGAGAAGGTACGCAGATCCTTTACCCCGGCCTCGGCCAGCAGCGCCACCAGCAGGCTGGAATCGAGACCACCGGAGAGCAGCACCCCAACCGGTACATCGGCCACGTCCAGACGCTTGCGTACTGCGTCGCGCAGTGCATCGTGTATCGAGTGGGTCCACTCATCCTCGCTCATCGCCTCGGCAGGACGTTGTGCATTCAACTGCCAGTAGCGGTGGGTGGTGCGCTGGCCATCACGGCTCAGGGTCAGACTGGTACCCGGCTCCAGTTTCTGTACGCCATTAATGATGGTATTCGGTGCCGGCACCACCGCATGCAGGCTGAAAATATTGTGTAACGCGACGGGATTGATCGAGGTGTCGATCCCCCCGGAGGCCAGCAGCGCCTGCATGTTGGAGGCAAAACGGAAACGACCGCCATCTATCGAATAGTAGAAAGGCTTGATCCCCATACGGTCACGGGAGACGAACAGGCTCTGCTGCTTATGGTCCCAGATGGCAAAGGCAAACATCCCCTGCAGCTGTTGGGGACACTGTTCACCCCATTTGTGATAGGCCTTCAGGATCACCTCGGTATCGCCTTCGGTGAAGAAGTTATAGCCCTCGGCCTTGAGCTGTTCGCGCAGTTGCGGATAGTTGTAGATGGCGCCATTGAAGACGATGGTCAGCCCCAGTTCCTGATCGACCATCGGTTGATTAGCCTTGTCGCTGAGGTCGATGATCGCCAGCCGACGATGACCGAGGGCGATCTGGCCCTGGCTCCACAGCCCCACGGCATCGGGGCCACGACGCTCCAGTTTCGGCAACATACGCTCGACCGCACGCGGATCCGCGCTGCCGGAGAAATTCAACTCACCACAAATTCCACACATAATTATTTATTTGCCGTTCGTTTTATGGACTGCCGATTGTACGGTATCTCCTGCGAGCGCAACAGCAACTCACACGAATCCCCATCAGGGTTTACCCCAACCACCGCCACCTGGGGTTTCTATAGATAGCACATCACCGGCTTGCAGTTCTCTGCTGTGCTTCGGCGGCAGTTCTGTGCCATTCAACAGATTGCGGCCAGCTGCTCCGGCCCCGCCTCCAGCGATCCCCCAGGGCTGCGACAGACGTCGCTCGGTCAGCAGCGTCACAACCGTTGGTTGCAGGAAGCTGTATTCACGTATCAGACCGTCCCCCCCCGGCCGCAGCCCACTCCCACCCGAGCCCCTGCGTATCGCATAGCGCTGGACGCGCAAGGGGTAGTGCATCTCCAGTGACTCCACCGGGGTGTTCAGGGTATTGGTCATATGGGTCTGCAGGCCATTCAGTCCTCCGCCCTGTTCACCGGCCCCCATGCCACCACCGATGGTCTCGTAATAACTCCAGCCACCCTCTTCACCACTGGCTCCCATCGCCAGATTGTTCATACTACCGTGGCTGGCAGCCGGGATGCGCTCGGGGATCGCCTGCGCCAGGGCTCCCATCACCACATCTACCACACGGGTACTGGTCTCCACATTACCGGCGGCCACCGCTGCGGGACGACGGGCATTTAACAGACAGCCCTCGGGGGCGGAGAGACGAATGGGGCGGAAGCTGCCGGCACAGGCCGGGGTCTGCTCCGGCATCAGGCAGCGAAAGACATAAAAGACCCCGGCTGCGGCCACCGATAAGGGGCAGTTGATATTACCCGCCACCTGCGCGGCGGTGCCGCTAAAGTCCACATCGATATCCCCCGCGCAGACGGTAATGCTGACGCAAATGGGAATGTTACGTGTGCCCTGGCCATCATCATCCATGCTGTCCTCGAAACGGTAACAACCGTCAGGGATGTCACTCAGACTGGCCCGAGCCAGACGTTCGGCATAATCGTTTAACTGCACCAGAGCAGCAAGATAATGGGAGTCACCGAGACCGGCCACCAACTCCGCCAGTCGTGTGACACCGGCCAGATTGGCACTGATCTGGGCAGCAAAGTCCCCACGACTATGTCGCGGATTCTGGGTTTCAGCCACCATCTCGTCCAGTACCTCCTCAACCAGACGGCCGTGACGACAGAGGTGGGTAGGCGGGATAATCATTCCCTCCTCTTCCAGCCTACTGGAGATCGGCATCGAGCCCGGCGTGGCGGCACCAATGTCAGCGTGATGGGCTCTATTGGCGACAAAACCCACATGCCTGTTGTCCACGAACACCGGAGAGATCAGGGTGATATCAGGCAGGTGGGTTCCACCCAGATAGGGGTCGTTCACCACCACCATATCACCCGCCTGCCACTGGAGCCGGGCGACAATGTCGCGCATCGCATAGGCCATGCTGCCCAGATGCACCGGGATATGGGCCGCCTGCGCGCACAACTCACCGGCCACATCAAACACCGCGCAGGAGTAATCCAGACGGTCCTTGATGTTGGGAGAGAAGGCGGCTCGCTTGAGAACCGCCCCCATTTCGTCACACACCGCCTCGATGCGACTGACGAAAATACTCAGTGTGATGGGATCCATGCTGTTGTTCATCATCCAGATTTATATAGCCATACATAATTATTGCATTGATGCGCGGACTGTCCTACCCTAAATGGCTTAGTAATTAACTCAAGTTCTTAATAATATTAACGAGGGATGTATCATCATGAATCCGTTGAACTCTATCATCGGTACTATCGTAACAGGTGTAGTACTGTCCATTATTGCCATCTTTATCCTCGGCCCTGCCGGTAGTATCAACGCCTGGGAATTCTGGGTCTGGATACACGTACTGGTAGGTATCACCTGGATCGGTCTGCTCTACTACTTCAACTTCGTACAGGTTCCTGCGATGCCTGCGGCCAAAGCCGATGGTACTGCTCCCGGTATTACCAAGCACATCGCCCCTAGCGCCCTGCTATGGTTCCGCTGGGCTGCCGTAGCCACCTGGATCACCGGTGCCATGGCACTGGAAGCGATGCATACTGCCCCGGGCTCCGGTTTTGTGGCCGCCTTTACCTTCGCCACCGGTTACACCGTTATTGGTCTGGGTGCCTGGTTGGGTACCATCATGCTGATCAACGTATGGGTATTCATCTGGCCTAACCAGCAGAAGGTCCTGGGACTGGTTGAAGCCTCTGACGAAGCCAAGGCCAAGGCTGCCAAAACAGCCCTGATCTTCTCTCGTACCAACACTGCGCTGTCCATCCCGATGATTTTGGCGATGACCGGTCAGTTCCACGGTATGCCTTTCTAAGTCACCTGACTTGAGAGAAACAAAAAGCCCGGGCATATGCTCGGGTTTTTTGTTTTCCGCCATCAAATATTCCTAATATATTGTTTTTAAAGAATTTTCAGTCATTGCAGTAAGCATGTTTTGTCGCTAACATGAACCGCTTTCTTTTTCGCAACATGGCGGCCTTACCGGCTGCCATTTTGTTTTTTGGGAGCCATCAATATGTCGGACGCGTTGATGAAAACTTACGGCCGTTTACCCGTCAGCTTTGTAAAAGGCGAAGGTGCACTGCTGTGGGACACTGACGGTAAACAATATCTGGATGCCTTGAGCGGCATCGCGGTGTGTGGTCTGGGCCATGCCCACCCAGCCGTTTCCCGAGCCCTGTGTGAGCAGGCGGGTCAGCTGGTTCATACATCCAACCTCTATGGCATCCCCAATCAGGTTGCGCTGGCGGAGCGTCTTACCGCGCTATCCGGCATGGACCGTGTGTTCTTCTCCAACTCCGGTGCCGAAGCCAATGAGGCGGCACTGAAGCTGGCGCGTCTCTATGGACACAACAAGGGCATAGACATCCCTACCGTGATCGTCACCAACGGCAGCTTCCATGGCCGTACCATGGCCACCCTGACCGCCACCGGCAACCGCAAGATCCAGGCCGGTTTTGAACCTCTGGTACAGGGTTTCGCCCGTGTCGACTATAACGACCTGGAGGCGATCCGTAATGTGGCCAGGAACAACAAGGATGTGGTCGCCATCCTGGTGGAGCCGGTTACCGGTGAAGGCGGTATCGTCATCCCCGATGAAGACTATTTGAGTGGCATACGCCAGATCTGTGATGAACACAGCTGGCTGATGATGCTGGACGAGATCCAGACCGGCATGGGCCGTACCGGCAAGATGTTCGCCTTCCAGCACAGTGACGTAATACCGGACGTAATGACCCTGGCCAAGGGCCTCGGTAACGGCGTACCGATCGGCGCCTGCGTTGCCCGCGGTGAAGCCGCCGAGTTATTCCAGCCCGGCAAACATGGCTCGACCTTCGGCGGTAACCCGCTGGTCTGTGCGGCAGGTCTGGCGGTCGTCGATACGCTACAGAATGAAGGCCTGATCGAGCGTGCCGCCGAACTGGGACAGCGTTTCTTCGACGGATTCAGCTCGGCCCTGCAGGGCATTAGCTCGGTCAAGGCGATCCGCTGCTCTGGTCTGATGATCGGTATCGAACTGGATCGCCCCTGTGCCGAACTGGTTGGCAAGGCACTGGAAGAGGGTCTGTTGCTGAATGTCACCGCCGACAGTGTGATACGTCTGCTGCCACCGCTGATCCTTAGCGACGAGCAGGCCGATACAATAATTGAAAAAGTGGTTGGGTTGATTAACGACCTGATCGAAAACGCATAGATTACGGAGACAGGATATGTCTGTACGCCATTTCCTTACCCTGATGGATCTTTCCACGGACGAATACCGTGCGCTGATCGAACGGGCCATCGAATTAAAGGCCATCGTCAAACGTGGTGAGATCTACGAACCACTGAAGAACCGGGTGCTGGGCATGATCTTTGAAAAATCATCGACCCGAACCCGCGTCTCGTTTGAAACAGGTATGGCCCAGTTCGGTGGTCACGCGATATTTCTTTCGCCACGCGATACCCAGCTGGGCCGAGGTGAACCGATTGAAGACAGCGCCAGGGTACTGTCACGTATGGTCGATGTGATCATGATCCGTACCTTCGAACACGAAAAGATCGAGACCTTTGCCAAACATTCACAGGTCCCGGTGATCAATGCCCTGACCGACATGTACCACCCCTGCCAGCTATTGGCCGACATGCAGACTTACTGGGAGCATCGTGGTGATATCAGGGGCAAGACCGTGACCTGGATCGGTGATGGCAACAATATGTGTCACTCCTATATCAATGCCGCACGCCAACTGGACTTCAAACTGAACATCGCCTGTCCGGAGGGTTACGATCCCGATGCCGATCTGATGGCGCTGGCCGGTGAACATGCGGAGATCATCCGTGACCCGATAGAGGCCAGCCGTGGCTCCGACCTGCTGGTTACCGATGTATGGGCCAGTATGGGCCAGGAGGAAGAGCAGAAACAACGCGAAGAGGCGTTTGCAAATTATCAAGTGGATACGGCAATGATGTCCGTCGCCAATGCCGATGCCCTGTTCATGCACTGCCTGCCTGCCCACCGCGGGGAAGAGGTCGCCGCCGAGGTAATCGACGGCTCTCAGAGTGTGGTCTGGGATGAGGCGGAGAATCGACTGCATGCACAAAAGGCCCTGCTGGAACTGTTACTGGTGAACAGATAGTCGGCTGCAGGGAGGCCCCTCCCTGCGTCATCCTGCTGTCAATAAAGCTTCACAACAATGTCATATAGCAGATCTATGATCGCGCCAATCTTTCAGCCCGTCGGGCGAAACTGGCAGGTCAAAACATGCGCATATCCACCATTACCAACCTTACCACCATCATTCTGATCATCATTGCTTTGAGTTTTGCCGGCTTTTTATGGTGGGCTTTTGCTGCGGTCAACCGGCCATTCAGCCAGTTCCAGGGCTACTACCAACTTAAGGATGCGGTTTCCATCGATGGCCGTAACAAGATCAATGCCTACCTTCAAAGCGGTGACGCCCTCAAACTCTCTGCCGCAGTCGAACACTATGAGGGTTTGCGAGTGCTTGCCCTGGTGACCTTTGACGGGGAAACAGCCGAAGCCACTAACCTTTATATTGAAAGTCTGCTAGAAGGTCTGAACGGAAAATTTCGCGCTGCAGGGAAACTGTCTGACAATACCACAGGGCTATTGCTGCAGTCTGAACGTGAAATGCGTGCCGCGGTAGAAGAACTGATGGGGTACGCTCATCAGGGTCTAAAAAAAACGGGTTCTCGAGCTACGAACTACCTCATCCATGCCGCAACTCTGGCGACACAATTGCATCAAATCGCCGAGTCACGACAGCGTTATTATGAAACCGAACGTACCGAGCATGCAGAAAATGTGCAGCAAATTATTCAAGGCATGCAGTCTATCGTGACCCAGTTGCATAACCTGCCTCATCTTGGCATCTATATAAAAGATGAGGTTGATGAACTGGAACTGAGTCTACTGGGTGAAAACACCGCTAACATCGAGCGCGAAGAACTGGGGCAAATACTGCTTAATGAACTGAACTCTCTACTCACCCGTTATCCGCAGGAGTGGCAACGTACCAGAGAGCTTAATCATATGGGAAGTGAGAGCAGAAATGAACTAGCCAATCTTGTCGACTCTCTGGAAAGGGAGATCGCCAATGCAGAGTCAGGTATCAACCAACAACGACATCAAGTACTGCTGAAAATCAGCATTTTCTCCACCCTATTCGTGCTATTTTTTATTCTCACCGCCATCTTTATGCGGGTTTTCCAGGGCCGTGTGGTGCTAAAAAATCTTGCCCGACTAAAATATTCACTGCAACTACTGGTCGACAGCGGTGAAATACAGTTACTGCATATACGTAACCCTTATAGTGAGGTGGGTGAGTTAGCCCGACTGTTTAACAACCTGTTGGAGCATCAACAAAAACAAAGACAGGCCCGCGAATCACAGTTGGAGAATGTCTCTGACTCACTACAGGGGATGACCAATCAGATCGATCATATCCACCAGATTACTCTCAGTACCCGGGGGAATGTAGAACGCTCACAACAATTGATGGAAGAGCTGGAAAGACTTGCCCAACAGGTACACCAGACCTCCAATGAGGTGGAGTCTTACTCCCGGCAAACAGAGGGCTCGATGGACGAAAGTCAAAAACATGCAGAAGCCGTTCTACATGCCAGTGAAAAGACCAACCGCTCGCTATCAGAGATTCAGCTCTCGCTGAACACGCTGAATGTCGATGTAGATGAGGTGACCAATATCATCGATATGATGAAAAAGATTGCCGAGCAAACCAGTTTGCTCTCCCTTAACGCAGCAATAGAATCGGCACGGGCGGGAGAGAGTGGCAGGGGATTTGCTGTCGTCGCAGACGAGGTACGAAAACTGGCCCTGCAAACCCAGGACTTTCTTGCAGACATTGACAGTATCCTGCAAAAGCTGCGAGGCTCGACCGACGATGTGAATCACCGCATGCAAGGCATCGCCAGTACCGCCGAGAATCAGGCTCTTCTGGCGACAGATCTGCTGGGAACCTCTCACGGTGTACGTCTACAATCGCAAAAATCGGTAGAGATGGCACAACAGGCTGCCAGCCATGTAAATCAGGCGGTATTGCATCTGGATCAATTCAAACTGGCGGTTGATGATATGGGCGAGCAGATCAGTCGCTCGGAAGAAATGGCCAATCAGATAAAATCCGCCGTACGAGAAAAAGCCGACGAGATCACCTCCAGTCTGTCTATGTCAGTAACATCAGGCAAGGCGGCCTGAATATTTACCCGTACACATTCATTGGTAAGATAGAAAATATTTCTAAAATTCACCTTGCTGGTCTATTCTAAAGCCCAGCAATTGTCTGCGCGTTTGTGATACAGTGCCTTGCAGCGCCTCAGATTGCAGGCATAATCATTCTTCAATTACTGAAACACACTAAGAATCATGAGAAAAATACTGATAAGCATCCTCCTTGTTACCTCCTTCACCGCCAGCTCAGCGATGGCAGAAACACTCTATATTAAAGACGTGCTATACATCTCCATGCGTGATGGCCCAGGGAACCAGTACAAACAGATCAAAACTCTGAAGTCCGGCAGTATTTTAAACAAGCTGGAAGTATCCGATGATGAGAAATACATCAAGGTCTCTACCCAGGATGGAGTAGAAGGCTGGATACAGACCCAGTATCTGGTCGATACCCCTATTGCCGCACTGTTACTGGAGCGAGCCGAAGCCAGCATCGATACCTTAAAGAACAAGACCGGAACACTGACAGCCGACTTGAAGGATACCAGAACAAAATTACGTGATATCTCTCGGGACCATGAAAAATTAAAGACCGCGCATGACAAGCTGGACAAGGAATATCAGCGGATTCAAAAGATCAGCAAACAGCCTATCGCCATGGCCGATGAGAATGACCAGCTACGCAGTCAGAATGTCTCCATGGAAAAGGAGATGGTGCGTCTGAAGCAGGAGGTTCAGGTGCTGCAGGATCGCACAGATCGTGAATGGTTCATGATTGGCGGTGGCGTACTGGGCCTCGGGGTTGCGCTGGGTCTTATACTGCCCATGTTCAGCCGTCGTAAAAAGAACAGCTCCTGGAGCTCTATGTAAGCAGGTTTACATGACTCTTGTCATAAACAGGCAGCGAGCCTGTTATTGACGGATAAAAAAAGGAGGCTGTAGCCTCCTTTTTTTATCTATGCAAAGCGGGATTATTTCTCCAACTGACTCACATCACGTACGGCACCGCGTGAGGCCGATGTGGTCATCGCAGCGTAGGCCTTCAGTGCATTGGAGACCACACGCTGACGGTCCACCGGCTTCCAGCCATCCGAGCCCCTGGCATCCATCGCCTCGCGACGAGCAGCCAGCTCACCATCGCTCAGTGCCACACGGATGATGCGGTTGGGAATATCGATCTCTATGCTATCCCCTTCCTCTACCAGACCGATGGCACCACCCTCGGCAGCCTCCGGCGAGACATGACCGATAGAGAGACCCGAGGTACCACCAGAGAAGCGACCATCGGTGATCAGCGCACAGGCCTTGCCCAGCCCCTTGGATTTCAGATAGGAGGTGGGATAGAGCATCTCCTGCATACCCGGACCACCTCGTGGCCCTTCATACCGGATGATGACCACATCGCCGGCCTTGATCTTGTCACCCAGGATCGCTGCCACGGCATCATCCTGACTCTCAAAGATACGCGCAGGACCGGTAAAGGTCAGATTCTCTTCATCCACACCAGCGGTCTTCACCACACAGCCATCCAGGGCAATGTTGCCGGACAGCACCGCCAGACCACCATCCTGACTATAGGCATGTGCCTTGTCACGGATACAGCCATTGGCGCGGTCATCGTCCAGAGAAGGCCAGCGCTTGGCCTGACTAAAGGCCACCTGGGTGGGGACATTACCGGGACCGGCCATAAAGAAGCTCTTTACCGCCTCATCCTCGGTGCGTGTGATATCCCATTTCTGCAGCGCCTCGGCCATCGTGGCGCTGTGTACGGTAGCGGTATCGGTATGCAGCAGGCCGGCTCGTTCCAGTTCACCGAGAATGCCCATTACACCACCGGCGCGATGTACATCTTCCATATGATACTGTTGGGTAGAGGGGGCCACCTTGGACAGGTGCGGTATCCTGCGCGACAGGCGATCAATGTCGGTCATATCAAAGGCCACCTCACCTTCCTGCGCTGCCGCCAGCAGATGCAGGATGGTGTTGGTGGAGCCGCCCATTGCGATATCCAGGCTCATGGCATTTTCAAAGGCCTTGAAACTGGCGATATTACGCGGCAGTACCGATTCATCGTTCTGCTCATAGTAGCGCTTGGAGAGGCTCACAATGCGGCGACCCGCTTCCAGGAAAAGTTCCTTACGGTCCGCATGAGTGGCCAGCATCGAGCCATTGCCCGGCAGGGAGAGACCCAGCGCCTCGGTCAGACAGTTCATCGAGTTGGCGGTGAACATACCTGAACAGGAACCACAGGTTGGGCAGGCAGAGCGCTCCATCTCCATCACATTCTCATCAGACTCATTCGGATCGGCGGCAGAGACCATCGCATCTACCAGGTCCAGATGCACCTCCTTGCCATCAATGATCGCCTTGCCGGACTCCATAGGTCCGCCGGAGACAAAGACCACAGGGATGTTCAGACGCATCGCCGCATTTAGCATTCCGGGGGTGATCTTGTCGCAGTTGGAGATACATACCAGCGCATCGGCACAGTGGGCATTAACCATGTACTCCACCGCATCGGCGATGATCTCACGCGATGGCAGCGAGTAGAGCATGCCTCCATGCCCCATCGCGATACCGTCATCGACGGCTATGGTATTGAACTCTTTGGCCACGCCACCGGCTGCCTCAATCTCTCGAGCCACCAGCTGGCCCATGTCCTTCAAGTGTACGTGTCCGGGGACAAACTGGGTGAAAGAGTTGGCCACAGCGATGATGGGCTTGGAAAAGTCCTCATCCTTCATACCGGTGGCACGCCACAGGGAGCGGGCACCGGCCATATTACGACCGTGTGTACTGGTTTTAGAGCGGTATTCTGGCATGCCGGACCTCAAATCATATTCGCAAAGGATATCAGGATATATTATACGCACCCACTGCCGTTACGACTACGCCAGACAGTCCCACTGGATGAAAATAGTGCCACTATCGCTCAATGATACAAGCGCTATACTTACTTCTATACCCCGTTATGCTCAGGGAAATAACAACAATATCGAATCGATACCCGAATTGGAGGTCATATGCGATCCAGCTATAAGTCAGTCACCATTTTACTTCTTGCCCTACTGCATGGTTTTGTCGGTGCCGCAGAAGAAGGCGCACTCTCAGAAGGCCTGCAAAATCCTGGCTATCACGAGCCCCCAACCTGGTTTAAAAACTCTTTTATGGATCTGCAGGAGGATCTGGCCGAGGCCAATAAGGCAAAGAAAAGACTGATTCTCTACTTCTATCAGGACGGTTGCCCCTACTGTGGCAAGCTGCTGTCGGTTAACTGGAAGCAGAAGGATATCGTCAGAAAAACCAATAAGAATTTTGATGTGATTGCAATCAACTTATGGGGAGACAGGGAGATAACCGGTTTTGATGGCCTGAGCATGACAGAAAAACAGTTCGCGGAAAAAAAACGGGTTATGTACACCCCTACCCTGCTGTTGTTGAATGAACAGGGCGGGGTTGCCTTGCGTATAAATGGCTATTATCCACCGAAAAAATTCTCTGCCGCACTGGACTACGTAGCCAAAAAACTTGAAAACAGCCTCGCATTCAGTGATTACTACAAGGATGCTGCCAGTAAGGAGAGCAGCAAAATACTCTACAGTAATAAACAATATCTGCAGCAACCCTATCACCTTTCTGCCACCCAACGTGGTAATAGCAAACCTCTGCTGGTGCTGTATGAGCAGCGTTTTTGTGCTCATTGCGACGAGATTCATAAAGACATCTTTCTACGACCGGAGAGTCAGGAGCTACTCTCCAGATTTGATGTAGTACTACTGGATCGCTGGGGCAAGACACCATTAACAACACCGAACGGCGAAACAAGCACAGCCATAAAGTGGGCCAATCAATTGAAGATTAATTACGCACCTTCGCTAATCTTCTTTGATAGTATGGGCAACGAGGTGTTCCGCACCGAGGCCTATCTGAAGGCCTTCCATATACAATCGGTACTGGATTATGTCAGTTCCGGTGCCTATAAAACTCAACCCAACCTGCAGCGCTTTATTCAGGCCAGGGCGAATGCCCTGGAAGCACAGGGTGTACATGTCGATCTGATGAGGTAACAAGATGAAAACCAAAACATATACTATCGTTGGTTTATTAATACTAACTCTGGGTTTGAGTGGCTGTATTACCGTAGGCAAGGAGTTTCCTGTCAGCAAGCTTGAACAGATCAAGGAGGGTACCAGCCGGGCACAGGTAGAGAAGCTATTTGGCCAACCGTGGAGGGTGGGCAAGGACAGTGGCTATCGGACATGGACCTATGCCCACTACAAGGTTTCCCTGTTCAGCCAGCCAAAGACTCGTGATCTGGTGGTACGTTTTGATGCCCAGGGCAAGGTTGTATCCTATACCTTCAACTCGACCTACCGGGAAGACGAAGCCCTGTAACGATAAAAGGCGGTCAAAAGACCGCCTTTTCCTATTGTGCAAATATACAACCAACATTAAATAATCAGCTGGCCCCAAATCCATTTCAGACTCAGATTACCGATATCCTGTGGCGGGATCGTCGCGGTTATTTTCGACGGATCACGAAACAGATTACGCACTACCGGCTTCACCATAATATGACCAAGATCATCACGATAACAGCTAACCGTAGGTTTGGAGGCATGCACTCCTCGTCGTATTACGATACCGGTATAACCATCAGACAGTTTCACATAGGTGCCCGGTGGATATACTCCCAGCTCCTTGATAAAAAACAGGGTTAACTCTTCATTCAGTACAGTTCCCTTACCTTCAAAGAAACGCTTAAGCACAGAGTTACTCAAGTTACCCTTACGATAGTTTCTATCTGAAGTCATTGCGCTATAGCGATCCGCCAGGGCGACTATCTTTGCCGCTTCCGCTATCTGTGCTCCGGCCAACCCCCTGGGATATCCACTACCATCCTCGTTCTCCTGACACTGAAGAACGGCATTCAGCCAGATAGTATCAGTTACGCCCAGCTTCTTCAGCAGTTCAAAACTCTTCTGTGGATAGGTTCGTATCGCCTGTCGTTGCTGCTCGGTTAAAGGTGAAGTCTGCTCATGCAACTCTTCCTGAAACTTGGCCACAGAGATATGTTTACTCAGAGCTGCCGCCGCAACAGAGATGCAGCGTTCTTTTTCATAGGATTTGGCAATGGTCAGTACCAGGGTCAATATCGCGACATGAATAGGATGTAACTCGGTGTAATTACCTTCATGATAGAGATGGGCAATACCTATTGCCGCATCTGCATCAGCCTTCACATAGCGATACAACAGCTCTGCCAGCCTGGTGACACGATCAGGTAATGTTTCCGGATTCTCATAGAGAGAACGCAAGGCATTACGCATCAATGTTTCCAGATGGTCGATATCGTCAAATATGGAGCTTTGCAGGGGACCTGTATTCAGCTGCTCAAGATTACTGCCACTGGAAGCGTCACGGAATATGTCTCCGGACAGACCTACGGTACGAAATTCCTCTTCGCTTTTGAGAATATGGCCTTTTTCAACAAGGACGCGGTGCCGGGAGTCATAGATATTCCATGGTACACGCTGGCCTACGGCCAATTCGCTTCGCTTGATGCGGACCATCATTGGTGTCTTTCCGCGTGCCATCTTCCTCTCCCATTCCAAGGTCATATGACATTGGCTACACCATTAGCGTATCGGCCAGCATCGAACAGATCCATATAGTTTGTGGACCAACTGACTTTATACTCTAATTGAAAGGGATATAGGGCAAACTTGTCAAGCGATGAAGGCGCTGGCAGCGCCTTAAGGGGTTCAGGTTTTAGCCCTGGAGGAATAAATTCTCACATTTAGTGGAGTTTGGATGACTTTTACAATAATTCAGAGATTCTACAAGCTTGATTACATACACATCTTCCTGACCGCAACAATCAACCACTCTGTATGTGTCGGGCTTGCTAAACCATGAGCGGATGTTTTCCAGTGAAAATATGTTCATCTTGCACCTCCAAAGTAACTATGGCTAATTAGCCCTTGTAATACTTTTCAAACTGAGCCAGTCCGATCGCCACCTCCCGGCTATTTTCTTCACTACTATTGTTGCGATAGGCTCTGGCGGCATTCGGTACCCGAATCGGTACCAGTGTACGCAGCAGGTGTGGATTCTGCCACGCAACATCTTCATTGGCTAATACAGCCAATTGTTTAATCAATCTTTCTGCGATACCCATAGTGCCTCCTATGGCGAAAATATATATTGCTTCGTTAGCTATACTATCGCCCAAGGCCATGATCAGGTTAACTAAAAAATGTAAATTCGCCGTAAATATTACATGGCGTATTTGTATACAATACAGTCAGCAAGCAAGACTAGTTGTTTTTGACTTTTATGTAACATAAAAGTCCATTTCAATGAGAAATATCAATAAAAGTCTGTAATGATTTACAAATACCTGCAACTATAAGCATACAAACAATACCGACAGTAAAGATGATGATATCAGCACTAAAGATCGAAAAATTATACAAAACATATGAAAATGGTTTTTCAGCACTACAGGGAATTGATCTTGAAGTAGAGCAGGGTGACTTTTTTGCCTTACTGGGACCTAATGGTGCAGGAAAATCCACCACCATAGGCATCATCACATCTTTAATTAATAAATCATCAGGTCTGGTCAGTGTATTTGGCCATGATGTTGAAACCGAGGCTGAACTTGCGAAACAGGAGATTGGTATTGTTCCGCAGGAATTCAACTTTAATGTCTTTGAGCCGGTCGAAGAGATATTAATCAATCAGGCCGGTTACTACGGTATGACAAGAAAACTGGCCACCGAACGAGCCCATCATTATCTAAAACAACTGGGATTATGGGAAAAACGTAAGGTCATGGCACGTGAGTTATCAGGAGGTATGAAGCGCAGACTGATGATCGCCCGCGCCCTGATACATGAGCCAAGACTGTTAATACTTGATGAACCGACCGCCGGAGTAGATATAGAGATTCGCCGCTCTACTTGGGAATTTCTTGCAGAAATAAACCGCAAGGGCACCACAATTATTCTAACTACTCACTATCTGGAGGAAGCAGAACAGCTTTGTAACAATGTCGCAATCATCAATCACGGAGTCATCGTTGAACGCAGCTCAATAAAAGAAATACTCGCTCGACTCAAGGTGCAGACATTTATCCTCAACCTGACCCAGGCGATATCAACCACTCCCAAGCTGGACCATTTTCCTGTAAAGCTTATAGATGAAATGAGTCTGGAAATACAACTGGACTCTACTCAAACACTCAACGAACTGTTTGTCAGTCTGGAAAAATCGAACCTGCAGATCGCCAGTCTACGTAATAAATCAAACAGGCTAGAGGAGTTATTCATACAAATGCTCTCCACACCCGTCAAACAAGGTTAACGAATATGGGTCCCAAACAACAACTTACAGCACTTAAAACCCTGGTTGTGCGTGAAATGCTGCGCTTTCTACGTATCTGGGTACAAACGATCCTGCCTCCGGCCATCACCACGGCGCTCTACTTCATTATATTTGGCAACCTGATCGGTGACAGAATTGGTCAGATGAATGGCCTACGCTATATAGATTTTATTATCCCCGGCCTGATCATGATGTCGGTTATCACCAATTCCTATGCCAATGTTGTGTCCTCGTTTTACGGTTCCAAGTTTCAGCGTAATGTAGAGGAAATGCTGGTATCGCCAATGCCTAACTATCTGATTTTGTTAGGTTTCACAGCAGGCGGCGTAGCCAGGGGCATGATCGTGGGGCTGGTGGTTACGCTGATATCCTTCATATTTAGCAGCCAAATCCAGCTCCAGCATCCTCTACTCACACTGTTGGTGGTATTTCTGACCTCGGTACTCTTCTCTTTGGGGGGCTTTATTAATGCAGTCTATGCCAAGAGCTTTGATGATATTTCCATCATCCCTACCTTTGTACTTACCCCGTTGACCTATCTGGGCGGCGTCTTCTACTCCATCAGTCTGTTGCCAGAATTCTGGCAACAGGTCTCCATGTTGAATCCTATCCTGTATATGGTAAATGCCTTCCGTTACGGCATTCTGGGTATTAGTGATATCAATGTAGCAGCGGCCCTTGGGGTAATCGCTATCTTTATCGTCGCGCTCTTCTATTATTGCCTTAGCCTGTTAAAACGGGGCGTTGGTATCCGCCAGTAAAAAAATCCCTCTTTGGGCTGGTAATCCTTATTAAGATGTCTTAATATTGCGCGCCTTGAGCAGCTCAGCTGTTCTATGAGTTACCTGGAGCGGTAGTTCAGTTGGTTAGAATACCGGCCTGTCACGCCGGGGGTCGCGGGTTCGAGTCCCGTCCGCTCCGCCAAACAAAAAAGCACGCCCAAAGGCGTGCTTTTTTTTGTCCGCCGTTTTTGTACTATCAGGCGAGCTTACCCACCAAATCAGCCACTGTCTTGCCTCTTATGTATGGTGCTAACGCTGCTGCCAGATCGGTCGGGTTGAATTTGGCCACATAACCATCAGCCCCAACACTTTTACCCAGATTGACGTTCGCCTCTGCCGACAGGGATGAATGCATGATCACCGGAATACCGGCAAAACGCTTATCCTGTTTGATCATACGTGTCAATACATAACCATCCATCTCTGGCATCTCTATATCGGTCAATATAACCTGTATTAGATTCTGAACACTTTGTCCAAGAGTCTGTGCGCGATCCGCGATGTCACCCAATTTCTGCCAGGCATCCTTACCATTAATGGCACCAATGTGTTTGAGTTCCATCTTGGCAAGGGTACTTTCAATCTGTTTACGAGCTACCGAGGAGTCATCGGCAAAGAACACCGTTGCATCCGTCTCCATCGAAACAATTCCATCGAACAACAACGGATCACTGCCCTGCTTGGATGTCTCTTCCAGAACCTTTTCCACATCCATCATCATCACCACTGAGCCATCATCCAGCTCGGCTACGGCATTGATTAGACCGCCATGTCGATGTGACATCATCGAAGGTGGAACCTTAATTTGATTCCATTCCATACGCAAAATTTGGTCGACCTTATGTACCAGAAAACCCTGCATAGTACGGTTGTATTCAGTAACAATCAGAGATTCAGGCTTTTCGGTTTCATCCACCTGCATATCACAGAAATGAGCCAAGTCCACCACCGGAATCATGGTCCCCCGAAGGCTGACCATACCTTCCACACCGGGAGGCATATCAGGGGCCCTGACGATATCCGGAGAGCGCATCACCTCACGGACCTTAAATACGTTAATACCAAATTTTTCTTCACGCCCAGATATGGAGTCCTTTCCCAGGCTAAAGAGCAACACCTCCAGACGATTGGCACCCGCCAGACGTGTTCGTTCATCCACTGATTGCATAAAATTGGCCATGAAACCCTTCCCTCTATACGCTACAAGGCGTGCTCTATCTATTTCATCGATTAGGATTAGTATGCTCTCTAGGAGCAACATTTTCGAGTCACTAACGTAAATTTATTGTAATTTATAAATCGTTAATAATAGATATTTTATATATATTTCAACAAATTAATCTATATAAGAAACGATTCTTAGTTACGAGATATCTGGCGCAACGATATTTTTACACTTTGATTCCTGTCACAGATTTGGTTAATATTCGCGCACTCATTGGTCAGCCCTGATTGGGCACCTGGTATACGGACAAACCCTCGGCCACACCCTTATTCACCCTCCCGATTGAGGTTTTCAATGCTCAGTGTAAACACACGCATTCTTGGTTATATGATCATTCTGTCCATATTCAGTATCCTGCCCATCAAGCCTCTACTGGCAAACACCAAGGCGGTTGTACAAAAGCCAACAAAAAAATTCCTCAACCCCCTGACCCGAAAATGGATGACACGAGAGCAGGTTCGTCTACTAAATATTGCTCACACCATCGGCATGGATGATGGCAGTGAAGAACATGCAAACCTGCTACAGGCAATCCTGATGCAGGAAACTCATGCGGGCTATTATGGCCGTATTGGTGATACCGACGCACCTGTAGGAAAACGTTCCTATGGTGTCATGCAGGTCAAGCTCATAACCGCATGGGATGTACTAAAAAATAATCCAGAGATGGGGCAGTTCAATACCGATGAAGAGCTGTTAATCCGTCTCATGACCGATGACCACTTCAATATCAGTATCGCCTCAAAACATCTCGTTGCCCTGCGTAACAGTACCAGGCGTTATGCGCAGGCGGTAATGGCCTATAACACAGGCCTTAGTAAGGCAAAACGACACTGGTATCCTGAAAAATTTCGTTACGTGAAGAAAATCAGTCGGTATATAAACAAGGTGATTACCCCATTCAACAAGCGGTTTGGAAATAAGCACCTGCAAGTCGCATTTGGTCAATAGTATGACGAATGTAGACAACAATAATCACTACGAACGAATTGGTGGTGAACAGGCGATACGGCAGCTGGTACACAGATTTTACCAGTTGATGGATGAGCTACCAGAAGCATATGAGCTACGTAAACTCCACGCCCCTGATTTGACCCTTGCGGAAGAAAAACTGTTTATGTTTTTGAGTGGCTGGATGGGCGGCCCGCCCCTCTACATTGAACAATTCGGACACCCCCGCTTAAGGATGCGCCACGCACCCTTTTCCATAGGAAGCAGGGAACGAGACCAGTGGATGATGTGTATAGAACAGGCAATGTCCGATATTGGAGTAGAACCCAATCTATATGAAGAGCTGCAGCAGGCCTTTTTTAAGGTCGCTGACTTTATGCGTAATAAGGCTGAATAGAAATGCCAGAAAATATTCGCTGGAAAAAACATCTGTTAAGCATAACGATTTTTTTACTATTGTTTCTGCTAATACGCGCCTACCAGCTAAACGACTATACCACCGGACCGGCTCCAGTATTCTCGGCTACCAGCATCGAAGGCAATATAGTCAGTCTGAATCAACTGCGTGAAAAACCTGTATTGATCTATTTCTGGGCCACATGGTGTCCCATCTGTAAACTTCACAAGCAAACCATTGAAGACTTGTCTCGCGACTATACCGTAGTGACGGTGGCTTCCTGGTCAGAAGATATCACTGAAGTTCGAGACTATTTTTCAAATACAACACTGAAACAAATGACTATCAATGATCTAGATGGTGCATTGGCAAAGCGTTACGGTATTAGTGCGGTTCCCAGCTTTTTTATCCTTGATAATAAAGGGGACATTCGATTTATCGAACGCGGCTATACCTCTTCAGTTGGCTTGCGCATACGCTTATTCATAGCACAGCACCTGTAACAGGCGGGA
>Ga0224506_10000788_pt1 | contig 24906 bp, 35 predicted proteins | sample SF_Jan12_sed_USG_2_FD_169108 | JGI IMG/M metagenome (GOLD analysis project Ga0224506, IMG submission 169108) | Sediment microbial communities from San Francisco Bay, California, United States - SF_Jan12_sed_USGS_8_1 | ecosystem: Environmental > Aquatic > Marine > Sediment | place: USA... | reverse complement strand
CCGGCGGGCATATAAATGGTATCTGCTGTATTATCCGGGCTAGGTTTGCGAAACGCCTGCCCCGATGACAATTGTCTCAGGGCAAGCGGCGACAAGTTATCTGACAATCGATTCACTCGGTCAATAGCCCATAGATTCTGTGATTTCAGCTCATTCAAATACGCTTGGCGCTGTAACGCGGGTTGCATCGACAGAGCATTTAATACTAACCAACCATAGCCTCGTTGCCAGTCGCCCCAGTTATTAATCCAGACAGTAAGCACTCGCTCATTATCCAGCGGCATCCTGATCAACGCCTTTTCAGATCGCCAACTACTTTCCAAGACTTCAAGGTCCAATTTCTGGTCGACATGCTGAAGACTTTCGACATGCCACTGGCTATGTGTCAGATTTGAAACCAGATCTAACCAATTTTCTTGAGCCTCTTCTGGACGCGATTGCCAACCCTCAATCACCAGGCTGGCAACGGGTGTTGCATGATTTATTACATAGTGTTCAAAACGAGATTGAATCAATAAAAATGAGCCCATGACCAGCACAAGAATAACGATAATGAGCCCGACAGTAAGGCGTGTATAAAATTGTGCGAATAGGCTGGTCATCTACGGAAGTCACAAATTCTGGTGAATGATTTCGTTAGTGTTTCCTACACAGCCTACAAAAGTCAAACACTTCACAAACATTGTAGACTTTAAGTTCGTTTACACTTCTGGTCGTGTTACTCAACAACCGACTCAACGAGAGCGAAGGTGGACAACAATGAATGCAATAAACAAAACAATTTCGGCACTGGCTATTTCAACGCTAACCCTGGCACTTGCGGGCTGTAATTCCAGCGGCAATGGTACAGGCACTGTTACTCTGGATGTTAACAGCACAACAACTGCTGCCACCCGTTCGGGTACAGTTTCAACACTGGCACTAATTAATCCAACAGCGCCTGTGATTAATTCGGATAGCACACCAGCAGGAACCATAACCCTTTCTGAAGCCTGGATCGTTGTAAAAGAAATAGAACTTGAACACGAAAATGATTATTCAGACGATGCTCAAGAAGACCTGGATCTAGACGATGACTCAGAAAAAGTGGAATTCATTGGGCCCTTTGTGATTGACCTGCTTTCAGGACAAAGCTATCCAACTCTACCTGAAATTACCGTTGATACCGGTATCTATACAGACATAGAAATGGATATCGAAAAACTGGACGTGAACGACCTTGTTGGTATCGGTGACTTACCCGGTGACCTGGAAACAACTTTACAGACTTATTCAATGTATCTAAGTGGCTTTTATACCAGTGAAGACGGAGCGACTCATGTAGATGTACCTTTTGATCTCATGTATGACCAAACAGACGAATTTGAATTCTCCGGTGCTGATTTTGCCAGCGGTTTTATGGTAAATGATTCCGGCATTAACGACATCATTGTTTCATTCAGAATGCTGAACTGGTTTGTATTTAACAACCCTGAAACCAACAACGGTGCCACTGTCGATTTTAATACCAACATTGTACTCGTTAATGGTAGTTTAATCCTGGATGGCAATACCAACAATATCTTAATGGATATCATTGAAGACAACATTGAAGACTCTGCAGAATACGGCGAAGACGAAGATGATGATGGCATACTGGATGAAGACGAAGATGATGATTCGGATCATTCATAAAACTATGCTTTAAGATGTCATTGGTTATACCCTGATTGCCGGACCTGAGTCCGGCTTTTTTATGATTCTTGTTTTTATCAATTCCCTTGCCAAAGATAACCCCTGCCGCGTATCGTTTTAATCCATTCAGGGTCTGGTAATTTTTTGCGTAAATCTGAAATCAAAATATCGACGGTACGAGACAATCCATCGTGTTCAATACCACGAATACACATCATGATGTCATCGCGGCTGACTATGCTGTCCTGTTGCTGAAGAAATAATTTCATCAACAAATACTCTGGCTGGGATATCTTCAGTTCTTCGTCTCCAATAAAAATCGTATTTCGTTTCTCATCGATCTGCACGCTATTGGCCGGTTCGGCCCTGACGTCAAATGGCTGATGCTGTCTTTGGTTTGAGCGCAAATGAGCTCTGATGTGAGCTAATAGTAGCCTCGGCTCTACCGGCTTGGAAAGATAATCATCGCCACCAACTTCTAACCCCAGTATTTCATCGACAGAGTCTCCACGTGCCGTTAAAAATATAATGGGCCCATGATAATGACTTCGTAATTGCCGACAGGCTTCAATACCATCCAGACCGGGCAACATAACATCCAGAATGACACAATCAGCGTTGAGTTCCGGGATAGTTGCCACCGCCTCAAGACCATTATCTATAGTCGTTATCTTGTAGCCTTGCTGACTTAAGTATTCTGCGGTCAGCTCAGCCAAAGCGGTATCATCTTCAACCAGAACCAGATGTGCATATTCAATATTTGTCGAATTCATAACCAGTACTCTAACTCCCATTAAAGATGAAATTTTGCCACGTAACACCTTTTACACATTTGTCTAAACTCATGGCATTCTAGCCTATCTTATCTATTCGAAACGAAAAGCCCTATTTAGATTACCTAGTTTGGGCTTATTAGGCTATAACACAAAACGATAAACCGATCTGAGCGTTAATCTCCTACAGGTGACACCATAGCTTTGTAGCCACTGGCCCTAACTTATTGACCCGTCACCTGGCCCAGGATTCACGTAATCTATGTCTAACAACAATAACCGGGATACACTATTGGTTCCGTCATAGTTTTCACCCTTCAATAACGGGCTGGCATTCACACAACCTTATTTATATGTTGCTGTGGTACAAGATGATTAAATTGGATGGGTACGCCATTTCTAGCCCTGAGCATGTGGTATTATCTGTCACTTAAGCAATTGCCCTAGCATTATTTGTCTGGAGTTTAAGTGTGCAAAGAACGATATACAACACCCCAATTGTGAAACAGATATGTAAAGGAATTGCTCTTGTCGGGCTAAAAATAGCCGGCTGGAAATTGGAAGGAAGACCACCTGGCGAAAAGAAATATGTATTGGTGGCCGTTCCCCATACATCTAATTGGGACTTTCCTATTACCTTATCGATGGCATTCGTGTTTGGCTTTGACATCTACTGGATGGGTAAACATACGTTATTTTGGGGCCCGATGGGGCCAATTATGAAATGGCTGGGCGGCATTCCCATTCAGAGATCTAAAGCCAATAATATTGTTCAACAAACAATAGATGCTTTCAATTCAAGAGATAGCCTGGTGGTCGCAGTTCCACCTGAAGGAACCCGCTCTAAAGTAACCCAGTGGAAAACGGGATTTTATTACATTGCTACTGGCGCAAATGTTCCCATCGGCATGGGATACCTTGATTATGAAAAGAAAATTGGTGGTTTCGGACCAACATTTTATCCGACGGGTGATATTGATGCTGATATCGCCAAGATGCAGCTATTTTACGCAAATATATCGGGTAAATATAAAGACAAATAATGATTCATGGCTGTAAGCCTATACATTAGCATGTATTCCGGCATTCGCCGAAATGACAAATCGGAATAATGGGCTTTAAAGGTATATGCCACCGAAACTTGAATACGCCAACTCACGAACGCGGGTATCCATTTTGATTTTCAGTTTTCTAACCACCCCTGCTTTGTTTCTTATGCTTTTGAGCGAAAAGAGCAGCCAGTATCAATACAGCAAAAATTCGTCAGTACCCATCTGGTAATTTTAGATTTAAAAATAGTATAAGTAGCATTGAGCTTCAAGTTGGTTGTCTTTGATGACTCGACAAAAGCATCAAATGTCAGCAACTACCAGGTCCGCTTAGAACAGCCAAAATGGTCAAACTCTATATAATCCTACCTATCTTTTCGCACCCGATCATGATTACTATTAAAAACATTTGAATTAAATAGACGATCGGTCTATATTAATGGTCATGACTACTGTGATGAAAAAAAGAGGCCGGCCACCTAAACATCCGGACCAACAGCGCGATACCAGAGAAACCTTGATTAGAGCTGGCGTTGAGATATTAACCGAGCAAGGATTTACTGCCTCGGGGCTGGATGCCATTTTGAAAAGGGCAGGTATCCCAAAAGGCTCTTTTTATTATTATTTTTCCAGTAAAGAATCATTTGGGAAGGATGTCTTATCCAGTTATTCAGAATTTTTTGTACATAAATTGAAGAAGCATCTACTAAACGAATCATTAAAGCCTTTAGATCGGATAATGGCATTCTCTGAAGACGCCAAGAATGGAATGGCCAAATATAATTTCAAACGTGGGTGTCTGGTCGGAAATCTGAGCCAGGAAATTACCACGCTACCTGAGAGCTACAGGCTTATTCTGATACATATTTTTGAAAAATGGCAGTATGAAGTAGCAACCTGCCTGGAGTTAGCCATTCAACAAAAACAGTTAAGTCCAGAGCACAACTGTGATGAACTCGCCGAGTTTTTTTGGATTGGCTGGGAAGGTGCCGTTTTAAGAGCCGGAATAGAGCAAGACTCTTACCCACTTGATCAGTTCATTAAATACTTTATGGCAGGTCTGACTAAGACCTAATTAACAACAATCAACAACATTAGAGGTTTTTATGTTTAAAGGCATATTGATTAACAAAGATGATCAGGGTTACCGCGCCGAACTATCGGATATTGACGACAGCATCTTACCAGAAGGCGATGTGTTAGTTTCTGTCGCCTATAGCACCATCAATTACAAAGACGCTTTGGCCATAACCGGCAAAAGCCCCGTCGTGCGTAATTTCCCCATGATACCCGGCATAGATCTGGTGGGTACGGTTGAAGAAAGTAGTTCCGATAAGTTCCAGGCCGGAGACATGGTACTCCTGAATGGCTGGGGCGTTGGAGAAGTTCACTGTGGTGGACTAGCTGAAAAGGCACGGCTAAAAAGTGATTGGTTAATCCCTCTTCCAAAAAATATATCTCCCCAACAAGCTATGGCAGTTGGAACAGCTGGCTATACGGCGATGCTTAGCGTTATTGCACTTGAGCGACAGGGCATTACTCCTGACAAAGGCGATATCCTGGTAACTGGTGCAAACGGTGGTGTGGGTAGCTTTGCGATACAGATACTATCTTCTCTGGGTTATTCTGTGGTTGCATCTACCGGCCGACCAGAAGAATCCGAGTACTTAACGAGCCTGGGCGCAGCATCAATAATTGATCGTAAATCATTATCAGAACCTGGACGACCATTAGGAAAAGAATTATGGGCAGGGGCAATTGACTCTGTTGGCAGCCACACCTTAGCGAATGTTTGTGCCGGCATTAAGTATGGCGGCTCTGTTGCTGCCTGTGGATTGGCACAGGGTTTTGATTTTCCATCTACGGTCATGCCTTTTATATTGCGTGGCGTGTCACTGATGGGAATCGACAGCGTGATGCGCCCACTAGCAGATCGAACAGAAGCCTGGTCGAGACTGGCAGAGATTGTTACACCAGGACAATTTGATAATATTTCGACTGAAATTACTTTGAACCAGGTTATCTCTTCTGCATCGGACCTACTGGAAGGTAAGGTACAGGGACGCCTGATTGTTAAAATTTAAGACAAACTTGTAACTACTACCTCCACCTTTCATGCACTGAGTCAGGTGGAGGTAACACTAATTTCTGCTCTACTGAGAGAGTTGACTCAAGCTTCCATACCTTCGTGTGTGAATAAATTGATGTATCTTACGTCTACTCTATAAAATTCCTACGTTCTGTTTAAAAAGAACTACACTCATTGATAAAATGTTTATTGGATTAATTTTGCTAAAGGATTTGTGCTTAGGAAGAACCTTATTTCTAAGCAAATAAGCTAAACGGACGAAGCTTATGCTTTCATGGAGCTATATTATGTCAACCATCAACTCTGCTTACAGTGGAAAACTCGATCTGCTTTACCTCGGCAAGTTTTTAAATACCAATCGAATTGTCATGCAGCCAAGCGACATTACCTACATTAATGCCTTATGGTCTGCATTAGACCCTCCAGATCAAGCAAATTTGCTAAGTGGTCTAAGAAATATGTCATCACAAATTGTGCAAGATAATGAAGACTGCATTGTGACATTGAAAGCGCTGAATGCCTTACTCGTTGAACTCTCAATTTTAACCACCTCAGAAACACAATCATATAAACACCTCACTATGAACCTGGCCAAAAAGGGGTTCTGGAAAGAAGCCTGGGAGATTACCCTGTTAAATAATGATGAAGATTCAAAACTGACCATGCTGGAATGGATGTCGCGAACCAAGATAAAACTGAAAAGAAATAAAGGTTATATTTGAAACACCAAATAAAAATATAATAGAGCCTATGGAAAATACAAGAAGGGCTTATTGATAGTAACATTACATCAGAAGATTATAGTTTCCGACTAACAAAAGCCCGCCAGCGAAAAATTGATCACCCTTGGTAACTTATTAACCTGATCACGACTATGGTGACCAGATTAATTACCTCAGATGGCTTTATAGTTCTGGTACTGCACTAATTTAATGCACTGAAAGATCGGCCCGATAAAATTCATCTTCTTCACTGAGCCAAATACCCATTAATTGCTTACCTATCCAGTAAACTGCACATCCTCCACCAAAGCCTACCAAGTTGCAGACGAACCGAAAATACCGGCAGCAATACCACCTCAGGCACCACATATTCCATGCAAAGGCCAGACACCCAATACATCATCAATATTTTTAAAGTTGTTCTGAATATAAGTAAACATCAGGACAGAAATTGCACCTGCAACGCCTCCTGAAATCAACGCACCTACAGGATACATTAAGTCCGATACTGCACATATACCGGCCAAGGGTCCGTTATGAATAAAGCCAGGGTCTCAACGGCACTATTAATGGGGTCAACTATACTCTCCTATACTCGGAAATAGCGCAGCCTGTCCTATTAGGGCACCATCCTGGTTTATTTGAGTGAATTAAACCTGAGAAAACGCGTTAATTTGTTGATCCCGACTATAACAGCAGGTATCGCAGGCTTAGTGACACATTTGTAGCAAAGAATTATTTCTTATGGTCCCATTTGAACCATAAGAATGAGAAGAGAAGGAAGAGCTTGTTTAATGATTGTTTAATTTATTCTGTACGTTTTTGGTTATACATAGATTTATCAGCAGCGATGAGTAAATCATCTATTGTCAGTGCGTCATTAGGATAGATTGCAGAACCAAAGCTTGCTTTTAGTGGTATTTCAATGACTCGTCCTTCCCAGGTCTTCACCTTGAATGGCAGGTTTGTCGTATGCTCACGAATTGTATGTATGACTGAATCAATTTGCACTAAAGAGTTCAGGCTTTCAACTACTACAGCAAATTCGTCACCTCCAATACGACTCACAACATCTGTACTTCGTACGCTGGATGCTAACCTAAGGCTGAATTCTTTTAACACTTCATCACCGGCGTCATGCCCGCATTCATCATTAATGAGTTTAAAGTCGTTTAAATCAATATATATAAATACCGCATAACTTTCCTGACGCTTTGCTCTTTGCATGGAAGTTTTGGCAAGTTCTTTAAAATAACTGCGATTAGCTATACCCGTCAGTTCGTCAAAATTAGCCTGTTTCCAAACAGTCTCTTCCAGTTCTCTTCTTTTAGTAATATCCTGCTTGGTAGCAACATAATTAACAACTTCGCTATTTTCATTTAATACCGGGCTTATTTGAATAGACTCGAGAACCTGATCACCCTTTTTATTTTTATTCCATAATTCTCCCGACCAGGCCTGCTTGTTATTTAGGTGCTGCCACAAATTTTCATAAATTTTCGGATCGGTTTCGCCTGCCGACATCAAGTTTGGTTTTTGTCCAACTACTTCAGCTTCTGAAAACCCGGTAACTTGTTCAAATTTGGGGTTCACATATTCAATAATTCCATCCTTAGAAGTCATCATTGTCGCTACCGGATTATTTTCAATAGCAACAGACAATAACCTTAATCGCTGCTCTATTTGTTTCTGATCCGAGATATCCCTGAGTGTTCCACAGACTCGAACAGGTTGACCTTCAGCATCACGCTCCACGATCTTTCCAACCGATTGAATCCACAACCAATCACCACTTTTTCCTCTAATCCTGAGGTCAGCAGAATATCTGGATGTTTTTCCGATGATGTGCTGCATCATATTATGCCGTGACACCTTAACGTCATCGGGATGAAGTAAACTTTCGAACTGCTGAACCGTTGGCTCTAGCTCATGGGTTTTATAGCCTAATATCTCAAACCAGCGCTCATTATATTTCGCCTCACCGGTTACCAGGTTTGCATCCCAAAAGCCGAGGTCTGCACCGGATAGAGCCAGCTCAAATCGCTCCTCACTAATCTTTAACGTTTGTTCTATTCTCTTTTGAGTTGTTATGTTTTGACAGGCACCGATAATTCCAACGGGTGTATTGGAGTGATCTCTTTGCAGCATTGCAGTTTCTTTTATCCATGACACTTCATCACCAAACAGCAAACGAAATTCAACTTCATGTGCCCTGCCAGAAAGTAATTTAGTTTGAATATTTGATATTTTAACGGCATCATCTGGATGGATAGCGTCATAGAAATAAGGCGGACTTGCTGCACTACCTGGAGAGATATGGTAAATTTGATAAAACTCTTTAGAAGCTGTAAAAAAGCCACTTTTAAGGTCCAGCCTCCAACTTCCGGTATTTGCCAACTCCTGAGTTTGACTGAGTAATAATTTTTCTTCAATTAATTGCCGGCTTCTTTTCCGCATTAGCTGCCTTTTTATTAAAGGCTGATTTAGAGTTATATAAACAAAATAAATAAATAAACTTATCAACAACATCATGAGCGCACTATGGGCCCAAATGGTTTTTGTCGAAATCCAACCCTCTTTAGGTATCATCTCCAGACGCCAGGTGGCATTAGGGACTGCAAACTCAATATTAATTGAAGAATGTGTATTAATATTGAGATTGCCAGCGAATTGGTTAACCATACCTGTATCAGGAAGTAATCTGGTTAAAGTCCAGTTGTAACCGAGATGGGTTAAACCCGGTATTGTAGAATTGTCTAACAAGGAATCAAGTAGCAGTAACGCACTGGTAAATCCCCAAAACTTATTGTCCATCATTACCGGGTTACGAGCTATGACAGCTTTACCGCCTTGAATTAAGTTAAATGGACCGGCCAGCGTTATTTTATTATCTTTAACGGCCTCTACCGCCTCTTTATTTCTTTCTGGGTCAACCAAAAGGTTATGGCCAATTGCCGCCTCATTACCAGACAAAGGGTAGATATTGGTAATAATGCCATCTTTAGCGAGCTGTAGATTAGTTATTCCCGGTGATGACTGAAGGATAATATGAGCAATTTCATCAAAATTCGCTAATGTGCCCCCTTCACTTTTGACCAACAACTCCAGACTCCTGGTTGCTATTTCAGCATTGCGAATTATGTTCTGAAAACGATTAATTTTATCGGTAGCTAATATTCCGGCTGAGTACTGACCCAATTCCTTTTCATGATGCAGTTCAAGCATAGAAACGAGTGATGATACGGACAAGGTTAAAATCAATATTATCGAAATTTTAAAGTGCAAAAAGTAGTCTGTCTGTTTAATGCCCTTAAATATTTTTTGCATCAAAGCACTGAATAAAATGCCTAAAAACACTATATACAATACTGCCAAAGGCAATATTATAAACACTAGCTGGATTATCGTTCCATCTATTGAGTCAACTCTGGGTACCAATAGGCGCTGATAAATAAAGATCCAAACCAATGAAATGGATAATATCCCAGCAACAATCGATAACTGGCGTTCTAGTTCTCCATTTTTCATATAAGTCCTGGCACCCTAATTAAACATACTGTGTACTTTGATTTTTTATACCATCAAGTGATCTGATAGCACCATAACCATGAAACTGGTTAGTTTTTAGTGTTCTTTCAAATTGGGCTGCCACTTAATTAATATAATCATAATCAGAACTGCACACAAGATGTATAACTCAGCTCCAATTAACAGTGAATTCCAGCCATTTATACTCCAAAAAGGATAGAGTAAAGTTGGAGCAAGGGTAGCTCCTAAATAATAAAATACCAAATAGAGTGCTGATGCGGATCCTTTTGCTCTCACTGCTTGCCTGTTTACCCAGCCACTTGAAACCGAGTGCGCCATAAATAAACCAAATGAATTAATCAACAATCCAAATACCTTAACGACAAGGCTTGGTGAAAACAGCAAGACAATCCCTATCATCAGCAACATTAGGCCAATCAATATTGAATTTAAAGGCCCTATTTTTGCGGTAAATCGGCTCGATATAATTGATGCGACGGTACCCGCTAAATAAGTCAGAAACAATAGTCCAATAAACCCTGTACCCACGTTAAAAGGTTGTTTTACCAGGATAAAAGCTAAATATGTATATAGGTTAATGAAAACTCCAAAAGACAACCCAATAACCAAATAAACGGCTAATAAATTAAAATTCCTTAAGTGACTATAGATGTCTTTTAACATGCCGACAAAGCGAATGGGCTGCTTTACGAAATGTTTTGGAGGCGTTAGCCAATAGTAAAGGAGAACGAACGCCCAAAAATTAATAACAGCCATTACCCAATAAAGCATTTTCCAATGGTAAAAATCTGAAATAAATCCTCCAACCAAACGACCACTAATACCACCCAGGGTATTAGTTGCTATATAAAGTCCGACCACACCAGGTATAAGGTAGGGAGAGAACTCCTCTCCGATATAGGCGATGGCTACCGCAGGTAGTGCACCTAACACAAGCCCGTGGAGTAACCTTAACCATAGGAGCTGGTCAAAAGAAGATACGGTCAACATTAAAAGAGATACGATAAAACTACCAAATATGGAAAATAGCATTAGCCAGTATCGCCCCACGGCATCACTAAGGGCGCCATATAGAATTAGAGAACCAGCAAGTCCAAAAGTCCCCATAGTGAGCACAAAGGTACTATCTAATAGATCTTTATCATATTCTTGCGAAAATAGAGGTAGTAACGGCTGAACACAATAAAGGTTGGCAAATATCGCAAATGAACCAAACGCCAAAGCAGCGATAGTTTGGTAATACTCTTTCGACTTTGTGTGGATCATGTTTTACCTGAAGGAAAATGCTAATGGAGTAAGTTTTATAAACTATATCAGATTTATAACCATACCCTGGGAACGAATTAAATATTGGAGGATACTTTAATCAAACCAAGAATCAATTTGACACTATCTATTGAAACTCCATTAATGAGTGCATAGATTGAAGACAAAAAAAACCCCGCTATAGCGGGGCTTTTATACAAAGAGCCTTTACTCTCCGTCAGTTTCTTCTGTCGCCTTAGGACGATCAACCAGTTCAACAAAGGCCATAGGCGCATTGTCACCTGGACGAAAACCGCATTTTAAAACTCTTACATATCCACCAGGACGTTCGTTATAACGAGGACCTAGATCAGTAAATAACTTACCAACGGCTTCTTTCGAGCGTAAACGATCGAAAACGTAACGGCGATTAGCAACTGTATCTACCTTAGATTTTGTAATTAATGGTTCAACTACACCACGAAGTTCTTTAGCTTTAGCTAGGGTGGTCTTTATAACTTCATGTTCGACCAAACTCGCTGCCATGTTTTTGAACATTGCAGTTCTGTGCGAGCTGGTTCTATTGAACTTACGACCACTTTTACGATGACGCATGGTTTAATTCCTTCCGAATTGTGGTACTCAGCCGAGTACCTTATCGTCGTTCTTTAAGCTCGCTGGTGGCCAATTCTCAAGGACCATGCCCAGAGAAAGACCTTTAGAAGCTAAAACGTCTTTAATTTCAGTTAATGATTTCTTACCCAGGTTAGGGGTTTTCAGCAACTCAACTTCAGTACGCTGAATCAAATCACCAATGTAATAAATGTTTTCAGCCTTCAGACAGTTTGCAGAACGAACGGTCAATTCCAAATCATCTACCGGACGCAATAGAATAGGATCAATTTGATCTTCTTCCTCTGCGACTTCAGCTTCGGACTCACTTTCCAGATCAACAAAAGCAGCAAGCTGCTGTTGAAGTATGGTAGCTGCACGACGGATCGCTTCTTCAGGATCGATCGTTCCGTTTGACTCGAGGTCAAGAATAAGCTTATCCAGATCAGTACGTTGCTCAACACGAGCAGACTCAACCACATAGGCCACGCGGATCACGGGGCTATATGACGCATCTAGCTGTAGTTTACCAATAGGCTTGGTTTCATCTTCACCTGAATATTGTGCATCAGCAGGAACGTATCCACGTCCTGAAGTAATGCGCAATGTCATGTTTAATGAACCATTACCTGTTATATGAGCAATCACTTTATCAGGGTTTGCAATCTCGACACCATGGTCCAACTGAATGTCAGCAGCAGTAACTATGCCCGTACCTGACTTACTTAAAGTCAAGGTAGCCTCATCACGCTCAAACAGTTTTACGGCTACGCCCTTAAGATTTAGAAGGATATCAAGAACATCTTCTTGAACGCCCTCAATGGTGCTGTACTCATGTAAAACACCTTCCATCTCAACTTCAGTGATAGCTGCACCCGGGATAGACGACAATAATATCCGACGAAGAGCACTACCCAACGTATGACCGAAACCACGCTCTAAGGGTTCAAGCGTGATCTTTGCCCTTTTTGATCCTACTTCTTCAACATCGATATGACGCGGAGTTAGAAATTCGTTTACTGAACGCTGCATAATGCTCCCCAGCAGTCTGTTACTTAGAGTAAAGTTCGACAATCAAGTTTTCATTGATTTCAGCTGATAGATCAGAACGTTCTGGAGCTGCCTTAAAGACACCTTCCATTTTGCTACTGTCTACTTCAACCCAACCAATCACTGATCTGCTGTTTGCCAGTTCCAAAGAACCTTTAATACGCAATTGCTTCTGAGATTTCTCAGTAATTGCAACAACATCACCAGCACGAACCTGAAATGAAGGTATATTTACCTTTTTACCGTTAACTGTAATGGCTTTATGGCTCACCAACTGACGTGACTCAGCACGTGTTGAACCAAAACCCATACGGTATGCTACGTTGTCTAAACGACATTCAAGCAACTGAAGCAGGTTTTCACCAGTAGCACCCTTACGACGGGCAGCTTCTTTGTAATAACCACGGAATTGCTTCTCAAGAACGCCATACATACGACGAACTTTCTGCTTTTCACGTAACTGCAGACCGTAGTCCGACAAGCGACCACGACGTGCGCCGTGTACACCTGGAACTGCTTCTGCTTTACATTTTGAATCAAGTGCTCGAACACCGCTTTTCAGGAACAGATCTGTTCCCTCTCGGCGAGACAGCTTACACTTAGGACCAATATAACGTGCCATATAATCTGTCTCCTGTTAAACGCGGCGCTTCTTCGGTGGACGGCAACCATTATGAGGGATTGGCGTCACATCCGTGATGCTATTAATTTTATAACCACAGGCATTCAGAGCACGAACTGCTGACTCACGACCGGGTCCCGGACCTTTCACTTCTACATCCAGATTTTTTAGACCGTATTCCTGAGCTGCTACACCTGCACGCTCAGCGGCCACCTGGGCTGCAAAAGGGGTACTTTTACGGGAACCACGGAAACCGGAGCCACCAGCCGTTGCCCAACTCAGGGCGTTGCCTTGGCGGTCAGTAAGAGTCACGATAGTATTGTTAAATGAAGCGTGGATATGCGCGATACCATCGGCAATCTGCTTTTTAACCTTTTTACGTGACTTGTTGGAAGAACCTGGCTTTGCCATCTTCGATTTCCTTCAAGTTATTTAATTACTTTTTGATTGGCTTACGCGGACCTTTACGGGTACGTGCGTTGGTCTTGGTACGCTGACCTCGAACCGGCAAGTTACGACGGTGGCGAATACCACGGAAGCAACCCATATCCATCAAACGTTTTATATTCATTTGCACTTCTCGGCGCAGATCACCCTCTACAGGGAATTCTGAAACCGCTAAACGCAGCTCATCTAATTTTTCGTCAGATAAGTCTTTTATCTTCGTAGTTGGGTCTATTCCGACTTTGTCGCAAATACTGTAAGCCGTAGGCTTACCGATACCGAACACATAAGTGAGCGAGATCACAGCATGCTTGTTGTCTGGAATGTTGACGCCGGCAATACGGGCCATTCACCTTACTCCGTTATTAAACACTGAAAATCGGAGCGAAATGCTCCGATTCTTTGCCCCAGTGCACAAAAGGGCGCGAAAGAATAATTACAATTTCAATAGAATGCAAGCTTCTTTTAAAATTTATCCTTGGCGTTGTTTGTGCTTAGGTTCACTACAAATTACTCTAACCGCACCATTGCGACGAATAACTTTACAGCTTCGGCACATTTTTTTAACCGATGCACGTACTTTCATTTTGTGCTCCTGTGACCCAGGTCTATTGACCTACGGTCTTCAAGTTTGCTTTTTTCATCAGTGAAGCATACTGATGAGACATTAGGTGCGACTGAACCTGAGCCATAAAGTCCATTACAACGACCACTACAATTAGAAGTGAGGTCCCGCCAAAATAGAAGGGAACATCAGCTAATAAAACCATAGCTTGTGGCATCAGAGATACCGCAGTAATGTACATCGCTCCAAAGAACGTTAGTCGGGCAGATACACCATCTATATAACGAGCAGTTTGTTCACCTGGACGTATACCCGGGATAAACGCGCCTGATCGTTTTAGGTTTTCCGATACATCTTTAGGGTTAAAAGTAACCGCTGTATAGAAGTAACAGAAAAACACGACAGCTGCTGCAAACAGAATAATATACAGTGGTTGTCCCGGCCCTAAAAGCAAAGCAACATCCTGCATCCATTCCATGCCTTCACTTTGTCCAAACCAGCTTCCAATTGAACCTGGAAACAGTAATAGTGAGGAGGCAAAGATTGGCGGTATTACACCAGCCATATTTACTTTCAGAGGCAGATGACTGGTCTGAGCAGCAAATACTTTTCTACCTTGTTGACGCTTGGCGTAATTAATTGTAATACGACGCTGACCCCGTTCCATAAACACAACGAAACCAACTACTACAACTGCAAAAACGCCAATACCTAACAATGCGAGAATATTCAAATCACCTTGACGAGCAGACTCGAAGGACTGTCCGATAGCTCCTGGCAAGCCAGCAACAATACCCGCGAAGATTAGCATGGATATACCATTGCCAATTCCGCGCTCAGTAATTTGTTCTCCCAGCCACATCATAAACATGGTGCCACTGGTTAATGTTACGGTAGCAACAAAATAAAATGTCGGACCTGCTTCGAACGCAATATTTTGACTTGCCAATCCTGCTGCTATAGCAAACGACTGGATTATCGCCAAAAACAATGTTCCGTAGCGGGTATACTGGGCAATCTTTCGACGCCCAGCTTCACCATCTTTTTTAAGCTGCTCTAGCTGAGGACTCACTACAGTCAACAACTGTATGATAATCGACGCTGAAATATAGGGCATAATACCTAAAGCGAAGATACTCATTCTTTCAAGCGCGCCACCAGAAAACATGTTAAACATGCTTAATATAGTGTCTTTATTACGCTCAAACATAGCAGCCAGGCTATCTGGATTAATTCCGGGAACCGGAATATGCGCTCCGATTCGATAAACCAAAATGGCTAATAGCAAGAAACGTAGACGAGACCAAAGCTCGCCCAGTCCGCTCTGCATACCTGTTGGAAGTGAGCCTTGTTTTGTCATTTAGACCTCAACCTTACCGCCAGCTGCTTCAATAGCTGCCTGGGCACCTTTTGTTACAGCCAAACCTTTAATGGTTACAGGCTTTTCGATCTTACCAGACAGAATCACCTTCGCACGCTTGATATTGTCACCAATCACATCGGCTGCTTTTAAAGCAACCAGATCAATGATATCTGACTCAACTAATGCAAGCTCGTGCAAACGCACTTCTGCTGTAGTTCGAGCTATACGTGAACTGAAACCAAACTTAGGCAATCTACGTTGTAAAGGCATTTGTCCGCCCTCAAAACCTGGTTTAACCGAACCACCTGAACGAGACTTTTGGCCTTTATGACCACGACCGCCAGTTTTTCCTAAACCGCTACCAATTCCTCGGCCAACGCGCTTACCAGAAGGCTTAGAGCCCTCGGCTGGACTTAGAGTATTCAGAAACATGATTACTCTCCTACGATGCGAACCATGTAGTATGCTTTGTTGACCATACCGCGTACTGACGGTGTGTCTTCAAGCTCTACTATCTGGCCAATTTTACGAAGCCCCAAACCCTGAACACATAGCTTGTGCTTTGGCTGGGTACCGATTGGGCTGCGAAACAGCTGAACTTTAATAGTTTTATTAGCCATGACTTACCCCTGAATCTGCTCAACAGTTAGACCACGCTTAGCTGCTACATCGTCTGGTGAACGCATCATTTTCAAACCATTATAGGTTGCTCGAACGACGTTTACCGGATTAGTAGAGCCATAACACTTGGCTAATACGTTGTGGACACCAGCGACTTCAAGAACGGCGCGCATTGCACCACCGGCAATAACACCAGTACCCTCGGAAGCAGGCTGCATATAAACTTTAGAAGCACCATGACGTGCCTTGATTGGGTACTGCAAAGTACCATTATCAAGCTGAACATTAATCATGTTGCGACGTGCTGAATCCATTGCCTTTTGAATAGCAATTGGAACTTCGTTCGCTTTACCGCGACCAAAACCAATTTTGCCATTACCGTCACCAACAACAGTTAGAGCCGTAAATTTAAAAATTCGACCACCCTTAACTACTTTGGCAACTCGGTTGACTTGGACTAGCTTCTCAATCATGTCGCCGCCAGCTTGTTGCAGTTCATTATTGGACATATCTTTCTCCTTAGAACTCCAGACCACCTTCACGGGCGGCTTCAGCCAAAGCCTTCACACGTCCATGGTACTGAAACCCGGAACGATCAAAAGCTACCTTATTAATACCCGCATCTTTTGCACGAGCAGCGATCAAATTGCCAACTTTTGCGGCAGCTTCAATGTTACTGGTTGAACCAGAACGAAGCTCTTTATCTAAAGTAGAGGCTTGAGCCAACACCTTATCACCAGCGACTGAAATGATCTGAGCATATATATGCTTTGAACTACGGTTGACGCACAGGCGCACTTCACCAAGCTCACGGATTTTTAACCGTGTGCGGCGGGCCCGACGTAAACGAGAATCTTTTTTCGTAATCATCGTTTTTGCCCTACCTTATTTCTTCTTAGCTTCTTTACGACGCACCTGCTCATTCGCATAACGTACACCCTTGCCCTTATAAGGCTCTGGTGGACGGAAAGCGCGAATTTCAGCCGCGACCTGACCAACCTGCTGCTTGTCTGCACCACTAATAACAATTTCTGTTTGTGATGGAGTTTCTACACTCACGCCTTTAGGCAGTGTGTAATCTACAGGATGAGAAAAACCCAGTGTAAGGTTAACAGTGCTACCAGCTGCTTTAGCTCGGTAACCAACACCATTTAGCTGCAACTTCTTCTGAAAACCTTCAGAAACACCAACAACCAAATTGTTTAACAACGCACGCGCAGTACCAGCCTGAGCCCAAGACTTAGTGTCTTCAACTACAGGAATAATAACTATCTGTCCGTCATTTTGAGAAACCTTAACCAGCTTATTAACGTCAAGCTCAAGTGTACCTTTAGCACCTTTTGCAATGACATTATTACCAGAAATTTTTATTTCGACGCCACCAGGAATAATCACTGGGGCCTTTGCTACTCTAGACATTGCGTTACTCCCTTAGAAAACTTCGCAAATGATCTCACCACCAACACCTGCAGCACGAGCCGCTCGGTCAGTCATGATTCCTTTTGAAGTGGAAATAATTGCAACACCCAGACCACCACTTACCGATGGCAGATCACCCGCGTTACTATAACGACGCAGACCTGGAGTACTGATACGTTTGATACTTTCTATAACAGGCTTGTCGTCGAAGTACCTAAGATCGATTGATAATACTGGCTTTTGCTCACCCTCTATCTGGATGTCGCCAACATAACCTTCTTCTTTAAGTACATTTGCAACTGCTACCTTCAACTTCGAAGAAGGCATATTCACAGCTGAATGCCCGGCCTGCTGGGCATTACGGATACGCGTAAACATATCCGCCAGAGTGTCTTGCATACTCATCTATGTTTTCTCCATTGTACAGCTTAATGCGGTAACAGGGGCCTAATAGCCCCTGTCCAGTCCACCATGCTTACCAACTGGCTTTTTTAAGCCCCGGTACTTCGCCTTTCATAGCGTGTTCCCGAAGCATGATACGGGACAAACCAAACTTACGGTAAACCGCATGTGGTCGCCCAGTAATTTGACAACGACGTTGCTGACGAACTGGAGAAGCATCCCTAGGGAGTTTCTGCAGTGCCATCTGTGCATTCCATCGTTCTTCATCAGAAGATTGCGGATTATGTATAATTGCTTTTAGATTTGCACGCTTTTCTGCAAATTTAGCAACCAATTTTGTACGCTTTTCTTCACGAGCCTTCATACTTTGCTTAGCCATTACGCAATCCTCATCCTTTAAATGGGAAAGATAAGGCTTTCAATAGAGCCCGACCTTCATCGTTGGTTTTGGCAGTTGTCGTGACAGTAATGTCCATACCACGCAACTTATCAACTTTATCATATTCAATTTCAGGGAAAATAATTTGCTCTTTCACACCCATTGAATAGTTGCCTCGCCCATCGAAAGACTTAGGGTTAAGGCCACGAAAATCTCTTACGCGAGGTAATGAAACATCAACCAGACGGTCCAAAAACTCCCACATACGAGCATTTCGTAGCGTAACCTTACAACCTACAGGCCAACCTTCACGAATTTTAAATCCAGCAACAGATTTGCGTGCCATGTTAACGATCGCCTTTTGACCAGCAATAGCTTCCATATCGACAACTGCGTTTTCAATTGCTTTCTTATCACTTGCACCTTCACCAACACCCATATTTAAAGTGATCTTGGTGATACGAGGTACTTCCATAGCGCTTTTATAACCAAACTCTTTCATCAGAGCTGGTACAACGTCAGACTGATAAAGGTCTTTTAAACGTGCCATATCCTGCTCCTTAATTGATGACTTTGCCGTTAGACTTGAAGAAACGAACCTTTTTGTCACCTTCCGTACGGAAGCCAACACGGTCGCCTTTTCCAGTCTCGCTATTAAAGATAGCTACGTTAGAAGCTGCAATATACGCTTCTTTTTCAACGATGCCGCCTGCCTGTCCAACATTTGGATTAGGCTTCTGGTGCTTCTTAATCATATTGATACCGGTCACAATGAACTTCACTGCATGACCGTTATCCGAAACAACCTTCTGAATCTTGCCGCGCTTGCCTTTGTCTCTACCGGCAATAACTACAATTTCATCACCTGCTTTTAACTTTCGCATTTTTTTCGCCTCAGTTCCTGCTTCCGCCTAGAACTGCAACCCAAAAGGGTTACAGTACTTCCGGTGCCAGGGAAATGATTTTCATAAATTTCTCTGACCGTAGTTCTCGCGTTACAGGGCCGAAGATACGGGTACCTATTGGCGCTTGCTGTGCATTCAGCAATACGGCAGAGTTTGTGTCAAATTTGATTAATGAACCATCAGGGCGACGAACCCCTTTTCTGGTACGAACCACAACTGCGTTCATTACCTGACCTTTTTTCACTTTACCGCGAGGAATTGCTTCCTTAACCGATACTTTGATTAGATCACCTACACGTGCATAACGACGATGAGAACCGCCCAGTACTTTAATACACTGGACACGCTTTGCGCCGCTGTTGTCTGCCACGTCTAGAATTGTTTGTGTCTGAATCATGGTTTTTCTCCAAACCTCAACTCTTAAACGGCGACCCCAACATTAAATGTTGGTCGCGCGCTCATCGATGTTAACCAACATCCAAGACTTAGTCTTAGAAATTGGACGTGATTCCTGAATGGTTACTTTATCACCAATCTGGCATTCATTTTTTTCATCATGCGCATGCAACTTAGTACTACGCTTCATGAATTTTCCGTAAACAGCGTGCTTCACCTTACGTTCAACTAGAACCGTAATGGATTTATCACCCTTATTGCTTACAACCTGTCCATTGACAGTACGTGCTTTAGACTCAGACATATCAACCACCTGCCTTTTCAGTCAATAGGGTTTTAACGCGAGCGATATCGCGTCGAACCTGTTTAACCTGATGGGTTTGCTGCAGCTGACCAGTTGCCTTTTGCATACGGAGCTTGAACTGGTCGTGAAGCAGATCCAACATAAGAGTATTTAACTCTTCTGCCGACTTCTCTCTCATTTCATTGATTTTCATCACATTACCGTCCGTTTAACAAAAGTGGTCTCTACAGGTAACTTGGCTGCTGCCAAGGCGAATGCTTCTCGAGCAAGCTCTTCTGAAACACCCTCTACCTCATACAAAACCTTACCAGGTTGAATAAGAGCTACCCAATATTCAACATTACCCTTACCTTTACCCTGACGAACTTCCAACGGCTTTTCAGTAATTGGCTTATCAGGAAAAACTCGAATCCAAATCTTACCACCACGCTTGATATGACGAGTCATAGCACGACGAGCAGCTTCAATTTGACGAGAGGTAATACGTCCTCGGCCAGTTGCTTTCAGGCCATATTCTCCGAAGCTTACCTTACTTCCGCGATGTGCCAGACCGCGATTGCGGCCCTTCATCATCTTACGGAATTTGGTACGTTTAGGCATCAACATCGCTAAATCTCCTTACCGTGAGCCTTTCTTCTTGGGCGTAGCTTTGGCTTTGGTACGAACTTCTTCAATACCACCCAATATCTCACCTTTAAAGATCCAGACTTTGATACCCAACACACCATAAGTAGTGTGCGCCTCGTATGCGGAGTAATCGATATCTGCACGTAATGTGTGCAAAGGTACACGACCTTCTCGATACCATTCAGTACGCGCAATTTCTGCACCACCTAAACGTCCGCCTACCTGAATTTTAATACCTTTGGCGCCAGAACGCATAGCATTCTGAACTGAGCGCTTCATGGCTCGACGGAACATAACACGACGTTCCAACTGGCCTGCAACACTCTGACCGACCAATTTAGCATCTAGATCAGGCTTTCTAATTTCTTCGATATTGATATTGACGGGAATCCCCATCATCTTAGACAGTTCTTGTCTTAGAGCTTCAACATCTTCGCCTTTTTTACCAATTACAATACCAGGACGTGCCGTATGTATTGTGATTTTGGCATTCTGAGCAGGTCGTTCAATAACGATCTTGCTTACAGAGGCTTTTACCAATTTCTTATCAAGATACTCTCGCACCTCGATATCATTCAACAATTTTTGGGAATACGACTTGGAATCTGCATACCATACGGATGTGTGATCCTTGGTAATACCCAGTCGAATGCCCGTAGGATGTACTTTCTGACCCATCTGACACTCTCCTGTTAATCAGAAACCTTGACGGTTACATGACACGTACGCTTTAAAATACGGTCTGCACGGCCTTTGGCACGTGGACGAATACGCTTCATTGTGAGGCCTTCGTCTACAAAGATTGTTGAAACCACCAACTCATCAACGTCTGCACCGTCGTTGTGCTCTGCATTTGCAATTGCACTTTCGAGTACTTTCTTAATGATTGATGCACCTTTTTTGGGGCTGAACGTCAAAACATCTAGAGCTTCGCCTACGGCTTTGCCCCGGATTTGGTCTGCAACTAAACGAGCTTTTTGTGCAGACAGACGGGCGCCACGTAAAACAGCTTGTACTTCCATCAAATTCTACCTCGTTTAGCGCTTGGCTTTTTTGTCTGCAACGTGACCTTTATAAGTACGCGTAATAGCAAACTCACCTAGCTTGTGACCGACCATGTCTTCGGTAATAAATACCGGGACATGCTGACGACCATTATGGACTGCAATAGTCAACCCGACAAAGTCTGGGAAGATGGTGCTGCGACGGGACCAAGTTTTGATCGGACGCTTTTCACCCTTTTCAATTGCAGCCTCTACCTTCTTCATTAAATGCAGGTCTACAAATGGACCTTTCTTAAGTGAACGTGGCACGGCCTACTTTCCTCTTTAATTACTTTTTAGAACGACGACGAACGATATACTTATCAGTTCGCTTATTCGTTCGCGTTTTATAACCCTTAGTTGGAACACCCCAAGGAGTCACAGGATGACGTCCACCAGAGGTCTTACCTTCACCACCACCATGTGGGTGGTCGACAGGGTTCATTACAACACCTCGTACAGTAGGACGTACACCGCGCCATCTGCTGGCACCGGCCTTACCTAACCGTCGTAAGCTGTGCTCTGAGTTACTGACTTCACCTAATGTTGCCCGGCAAGATTCAGAAACTTTTCGCATTTCACCAGAACGCAGCCGTAAAGTGACATATCCACCTTCACGTGCGACCAACTGAGCTGAAGTACCAGCCGAACGAGCAATCTGCCCACCCTTACCTGGCTTCATTTCAATATTGTGAATAACAGAACCTAGAGGAATACTGCGTAAAGGCATGGTATTACCAACCTTGATTACAGTGTGCTCACCAGACTCTACGCTATCACCTGCTGAAACACCCTTAGGTGCCAGAATGTAACGTCTCTCTCCATCCGCATATAAAACTAACGCAATATTAGCTGAGCGGTTTGGATCGTACTCAAGACGTTCAACCTTTGCAGGGATACCATCTTTATTTCGCTTAAAGTCAATAACACGGTAATGATGCTTATGTCCACCACCATGGTGACGTACAGTAATACGACCATTATTGTTACGACCTGCGTGCTTGTTCTTCTTCTCAACCAGAGGAGCGTAAGGTGCACCCTTATGCAATTCTTGGTTGACAACCTTCACCATATGGCGGCGGCCGGCTGAGGTTGGTTTACATTTTACAATAGCCATAATTCCAGCCCCTTATTATTCAGCGTTCAGGAAATCGATTTCCTGACCCTGAGCCAAGCGAACATACGCTTTTTTGATGTCATTGCGCTTGCCAGTACCACGAGCTGTACGCTTAACTTTACCTTTTTGATTCAGTGTTCTTACTGACTCAACAGTTACGTTAAACAACTTTTCAACAGCAGCTTTTATTTCAGGCTTTGCAGCATCATTAGCGACACGAAAAACATACTGACCATTTCCGTCAGCTACGATAGTAGCTTTTTCAGAAATATGTGGTCCGTAAAGAACCTTTAGTAAACGTTCCTGGTTCATGCGAATACCTCCTCAACTTTCTTAAGTGCAGACACAGTCATAACCACTTTTTCAAAAGCTACCAGATTAACCGGATTCAGATCATCAACATCGCAAACGTCCATGTGTGGTACGTTACGAGATGATAGATACAAGTTGGCATCCACTTCTTCGCTAACTAAAAGAGCATTAGTAAGATCTAACTCTTTCATCTTGGCAATAAATTGCTTCGTTTTAGGCTCAGCGATTGCCAAATCGTTAACTATAACCAAACGTTCCGAACGAACTAACTCAGATAAAATCACCTGAACTGCGCCACGGTACATTTTACGGTTTACTTTTTGAGAATGATCAGCCGGTACTGCTGCAAATGTAATGCCGCCCCCGCGCCAAATTGGGCTGCGGATAGTACCAGCACGAGCACGCCCTGAACCTTTCTGACGGAATGGCTTACGACCGCCACCAGAAACCTGGCTTCTCGTTTTTTGAGCACGAGTACCCTGACGAGCACCAGCTAAATAAGCTGTTACCACCTGGTGAACTAGCGACTCGTTAAAATCTTTTGCAAATGTGGCGTCTGATACTGACACAGACTTACCACCTACGATATTCAGATCCATGGTTTACCCCTTTACTGCCGGCTTAACAATGACGTGACCGCCGGTAGCTCCTGGAACCGCACCCTTAATCATAATAAGGTTGCGCTCGGCATCAATTTTTACCACTTCGAGATTTTGGGTAGTACAACGCTCGTCACCCATATGACCAGCCATTTTCTTACCTTTCCATACTCGGCCTGGAGTCTGACACTGACCAATAGAACCTGGAGCACGGTGAGAAAGTGAATTACCGTGTGTTGCATCTTGCATTCTGAAGTTGTAACGCTTAATTACACCTTGAAAACCCTTACCCTTTGATTGACCAGTCACGTCTATAACCTGACCAGGCTCAAAGATAGAAACAGTAATTTCATCACCGAGCTTATGCTCAATTTCGCCATCAAGACGAAATTCGCGAATGACACGCCCAGCTTCAACATTAGCTTTAGCATAATGACCTGCTTCAGCTTTGTTGACGCTGCTAGCCTTACGGGTACCAGATGCTACCTGAATAGCACTGTATCCATCAGACTCACCCGTTTTCACCTGGGTGACGCGATTTGGAGTAGCCTCAATAACTGTAACCGGAATAGAAACACCGTCTTCGGTGAATATACGGGTCATCCCCGCCTTCCGGCCAATAAGACCTAATGACATAATTTATAACCTCTCAATGTACGGGGCTTTAACCCGCTATGGCCGCCTTCGACAAGGCTGTTACACAGAGACCTGCATGAACGGTATTAATTAACCCAGACTAATCTGGACATCAACACCGGCAGCTAGATCTAACTTCATTAACGCATCAACTGTTTTTTCAGTCGGCTCAACAATATCAAGCATGCGCTTATGAGTTCTAATCTCATACTGGTCACGTGCATCTTTATTCACGTGCGGAGAGACAAGGACTGTGAATCGCTCTTTACGGGTTGGTAGTGGAATAGGACCACGTACCTGGGCGCCAGTACGCTTGGCAGTATCGACGATTTCCTGTGTAGATGTATCTATCAGGCGATGATCGAACGCTTTCAAGCGTATTCTGATCT